>CXWJ01000358.1_pt1 | contig 91159 bp, 73 predicted proteins | sample 590841 | NCBI WGS metagenome assembly CXWJ01 (sample SAMEA3498367, study PRJEB10139) | wastewater metagenome | biome: wastewater treatment plant; material: activated sludge | place: Austria | collected 2015-01-21 | reverse complement strand
AAACTTTATGACCGATATGGGGCTAAAACTTTATGGCGCACGTCAGGTTTTGAAAACCTGGAAGGTCTCGATTGAACGAACTGATTTCCAGAGTCATAATCCAACCCCTGATTCGCATGAGTCCCGAATATTTGCGAAAGGCGGAGAAGTTTGGTTTCAACCCACGATTTCAATCGTGGGAGAACAGGACGGGCTGATGCGCCAACGGTTTCAACCGTTTTCAAAAGCCTGTAAAACCGTTAAAACGGTTTGATATCTTGCGATTTTCGCATTTCCCACGATTAAAATCATGGGTTGAAAAATTCGGGATGCCTCATGTTTACCATTTTTATTTTGAAGTAATTTTTATTTTCAAAACATTTTATTTAAAAAACCTTCTCTCATTTCCGAACTCCTTACCTTCGCCGGGAATCAGTTGGCAATAGCAGCAGGCGGTAGCAATCTCGTCCGTAGGTGTGGCATGAACTGCTTTGAGCACTCAGGTAAATTGAAAATTGTAAAGCAGTTCATGCCACACCTAAAACAAGTGCCGCTGTCCACCGTCTACCCTCCACCCGCCTTCGTCGAAACTTCGGCGGGTAAACCGTCTACCGTAAGATGTCAAACTTTCTCGACGAACTCAACGATGTACAGCGCGCCGCCGTCACCACCACCGAAGGCCCGGTGCTGGTGATCGCCGGTCCCGGCTCCGGCAAGACGCGGGTGCTGACGTACCGCATCGCGCACCTGTTGCAAAGCGGCGTGGCGCCGTGGGAAATCCTCACGCTGACGTTCACCAACAAATCGGCCCGCGAGATGAAAGACCGCATCGAAAACGTGGTGGGGCCAAAGGCGCAACAGGTATGGGCCGGCACTTTCCACTCCATTTTTGCGCGCATTCTGCGCATCGAAGCCGCCAAAATCGGCTACCCGGCTTCGTTTTCCATTTACGACACCGACGATACGATGAGCGTGCTGCGGGCCATCATCAAAGAGATGAATCTCGACACCAACGCCTACAATGCCTCGGCTATTCGGTCGCGTATTTCATTGGCCAAGAGCAATTTGATCTCTCCGAAAGCATACCGCGACAACGCCGAAATGATGGAGCAGGACCGCGCCGCCCGCCGGCCCTTTATCGTGGATATTTACGAAAAATACATGGCGCGCTGCTATCGCTCGGGCGCCATGGATTTCGACGATCTGCTGTTCCAACTCTACCGCCTCTTCCGCGACAACCCCGACAACGTGCTGGAAAAATACCAGAAGAAATTCCGGTACATCCACGTGGATGAGTTCCAGGACACCAACTACCTGCAATACGCCATCCTGCGCCGCTTGGTCAAATACCCCGGCAGCGCCGAAAATGTATTCGTGGTGGGCGACGACGCGCAGAGCATCTATGCATTCCGCGGCGCCACGATCGACAACATCCTCGATTTTGAAAAAGACTACCCCAACCTCAAAACTTTCAAACTCGAACAAAACTACCGCAGCACCCACCACATCGTATCGGCAGCCAACGAGGTGATCTCGTACAACCGCCGCCAACTGAACAAAACGATCTGGACCGACAAAGTGGACCGCCACAAAATCAAACTCCTCAAATGCGTCACCGACGACGAGGAGGGACGCCGCGTCGCCGATCTGATCCTGGAGCAAAAACACCGCTACCACCTCCCCAACGCCGACATCGCCATCCTGTACCGCACCAACGCGCAAAGCCGCAAATTCGAGGAGCACCTGCGTCGGCTCAATTTGCCCTACCGGATCTTCGGCGGCATGTCGTTTTATCAGAGAAAAGAGGTCAAGGACTTTGTCGCCTACCTCCGCCTGGCCGTCAACCCCCGCGACGAAGAAGCCCTGCGCCGCGTCATCAACTTCCCTACGCGCGGCATCAGCGACGCCACGGTGGACAAACTCAGCGCCCTCGCCGACGCTTCCAACGTGACGATGTGGGAAGCCATACCCGACCCGCACCTCGACGTGACCGACCGCGCCAAAAAGTCGATGGCCGCTTTCCGCAACTTGGTGCAGGACTGGCAAAAACGCGCGACCTCCGAATCGGCCTACAAACTCGCCGCCGAAATCCTCAAAAAATCGGGCCTGCTCGACCTGCTCAAAGGCGACACCAGCCCCGAAGGCATCGGCCGCCTCGAAAACGTGAATGCCGTGCTCGACGCGATTTCAGAATTCACAGATGCAGCCCCCCCCAGCCCCCCCGGAGGGGGGGAGGAGGCTTCGTTCTTGTCATTTCAAGAAATGGATGCGCCAACGGCGACGCCCCCCGGAGGGAGGGAGAACGTTGCTTCCCAAATTTTGTGGGGAGAGGCCGGGGGTGAAGCCTTCTCCCCCCCTCCGGGGGGGCTGGGGGGGGGCGATGCTTCCCTCTCTGCCTACCTCCAAACCATCACCCTGCTCACCGACGCCGACGAAAAAAACGACAGCAACGACCACATCACCCTGATGAGCGTGCACTCGGCGAAGGGATTGGAATTCAGAAGTATCTTCGTGACCGGCCTGGAAGAAAACCTGTTTCCTTCCTTCATGGCGCTGGAAGAACCCAACGGACTGGACGAGGAACGTCGCCTGTTCTACGTTGCCGTGACGCGGGCGAAGGAATTTTTGACCCTCAGTTTTGCCCAAAACCGCTACCGCTTCGGGCAAATCCGCGTGAGCGAGCCCTCGCGTTTTCTCGATGAGATCGGCGGGCAACACTATGAACTCCTGGGTGGTATCGGCTCGGCGCGCAACACGGCGCCCGGCAGGCAGGAAGTGCAGCCGCGTGCCAGTGTGAGCGGCAATTTTGCCAATCCGCGCTTTAGGGCCGTGCAAAAATCCGCCGCGCCCGTGGCCATTCCCGCCAACTTCAAAGCCTCTCCGGTCGAGGACATCGTGCCCGGTGCACAGGTGCTGCACCTGAAATTCGGCGAAGGCAAAATCGTGAGCGTGGAAGGCCCGAAGGACAACAAAGTGGCGACCATCGAATTCAAAAACGACGATATGCCGGAAAGGCGGATTGTGTTGAAGTTTGCGAAGTTGCAGGTGTTGTGACCAAAATTCGCCGTGCAGAGGTGTTTTCACTATAGCCGTACGAGGCTAAGTTTCCATTTCTTGCCTTTTTGAAGGAGCCTTTGCACGCTACGGCATACTCGAACTCGGTTTTTGTCATTCTGGAAGAATCTTCCTAACTCTCATTCTTCGAATCATCCGAAAAGTGCATATCGGGTAGATTCTTCCAGAATGACAAAAACGTAGAGTACACCAAAAATCCTTAGCCTCGGCTATGGTGAAAACACTATGGCACCACGGGGAAGACCAGACACGGCAAAAATATTTCAATTCCTTCCCGGCGTATACACATGCAAACTAATGGCTGAAGTGCCAAAGGGATTGCCGACAGCATGGTGTGCCATGTTATCGTCAATATAGGCGATGCTGCCACTTTGCAAGGTACCGACAGATACCAGTCGTTGCGAGGCATCAATGGTGTATCGTTTTTCCCGAAGCCTTCCTTTGAGAACTTTAAAGGCGCAGCCGCCGGCAGGATGGCCGTGAATATTGGAAGATGTTCCCGGTTTCCAGTGAATCAACACCACTTTGAGCAGATCATTTTTCACAAGAACATGCCTGGCCACGGGATTTTTAATAAATCGCTTTATTTCAGAAGGATCAATGGAATCCAGTTCTTTTAGGATGGGAATAAATTGCACGGCGGAATATGGAGCGCCAGGTTTAAGGAAAGTGTGGTACAGATCGAGGCATATCCGGCTCAGATCAGGAATGCTCCCTTTGGCTATTTCAGCCGCGGCTTCATCCGTCAATAATCTGTTCTGCCTGATATCAAATGCCGGGGCGGGTTCAGGGTGTTTCGGGCTGTAATGAGAAGAGAATAAGATAGCCGGGAGATTTCCGTAATGACGGAGTTCAGGGGCGCCAATCATGACATTGGTTTCATTGCTGGAAAAATTTGATAGTGTTTTCATGGTTTCTTCATCTTTAGTGTAGTGCAAAGATGAGGGCATGTAATACCTGGCAGTTTTGTCTGAAAGTTCATTTGATTGACTAAATAGTCCAAATTGGATAGCCGGTAGCCGTTAGCGCCTCGCCAACAATAGCAGAGCAGGGCGGTAATTGTCAGTCGCCCACCCCTGATTTGCCAACTGCCCACAGGCCGCATCGATATCCTTCCCCCGGTTGCGGCGCGCCGGCACTGCGGCGAATACCAGGCAAGACTTACCTGAAGACGGTCATCGACATTCCGAATGTGCCCTGTATTATCCTGTCCGTTTTTGACGCATCCTTGTCCTTTTCTGCGCTTATACATGTCCCACCTTTGCATCGTCAATTAAGACAAACTAAATAACATCAAAATCAGTGCGCATGAAAAACAATGCAGTAATACTTCAAAAAATTCGGACAATCGCAAGTGCAATGATGCTTGTATTCTTGTTTGGTTCATGTCAAAAAGAAGTATTTGACCCCGTATTGACGAAGGATTTTTCGATACAGTCAGCCGCTAACGGAGCAACCTATAATATAAAAGTCGGGCTGCCTGCCGGTTACGATCCGTCGGTTGAAAAATATGCAACCATTTATGTTTTAGACGGGGAAGAAAATTTCGATTTCGTATCGAACAAGTGCAAAGAAATTTCGGACCAAAATGCTGTTGCCAATGTATTGGTAGTAAGTATAGGATATGGGAAAGACCGAAGCATAGATTATACGCCGACAAAAGTCAGCGCCGAAACCGGTGGCGGTGCACAGTTTTTAAATTTTATTGAAACCCGGTTAATTCCTGAAATGGAGCAGCATTATGGTGCGGATACCACCCGGAGTAGCCGGGTGATTCTTGGCCATTCTTATGGAGGGCTGTTTGGGGTTTATGCTTTTTGTACCAATAATAAATTGTTTGGCAACTACATTTTATTGAGCCCTTCCTTGTGGTTTGACAACCTGATTTCGCTCCACTTTGAAAAGGACAACCGGGATGATAACAAGAACAGCGGACAATTAGTGTTTATGGGAATAGGTGAAGCAGAGAATAGCGGTAGGATGCAAGCCCCTTTCGAAGCTTTTTATCAAACGCTCCGCGACAACTATGCACCTATTAAATTGGAGAAAAATCTTGAAAAGAATCTGGATCATATAGGTTCAAAAAATCCAAATATCGTCAAGGGATTGAACTACTATTTTCAAAACAGGTAATCCTGGTCCATTCAATTTTTCACAACTTTTTAAAATAAAAAAACATGAACTTTCTAAAATATTTTTTCCTCCTGATTTCTCTTTTAACAAGTGCCTATGGGTTCGCACAAAAAGGCTCACCGGTAATAGCGAATGAACATTCAACAGTACGGCAATTAACAATTGAGCCGGGAATTGGAATCCATACAAATTTTGGTACAGATTTCCTTATTACAAATCTGGTTCAATGGAATCCGCAAAAACACCTTAGTATTGCTTCACACACTTCCTTTAATATCAATAATATCACCCAAAGGAATTTTAATGGTATAAAAACGGATTATAACTATTCAATAAACCAAAAATTTGGTGCCGGAACTACATTGTATGCTAAAAGAAGTTCTCATACTTTCCTGCTCATGGTCGGAGCAAAGTACACCACTTACAGGGAAACAATTGATGATGCGGATTTCAATAAGATAAGTAGTACGATCAGCGCTTTTAGCCCTGACTATGGCATGATGTATAGTATGAAGAGAGGATGGAAAAAGTATTTTTTCACTGCTCGTATGTATGTGCCGCTGTATCCCTGGCCTGTTAAAGGCTCCGATATTTCATATTTAGATGGCAATCTGAATAATATTGCCCTGGAACTTGGATTCGGCATAAAAATAAAATAAACGAAAATACCTTATTTTGCAGGGTTATAAAATCGGCATCATGAAAAAAATGGTCTTCATTATACCACCTACAGTTGAACTGCTTGACCTGGCGGGTCCGGTGCAGGTGTTTACCGAAGCTCAGGTTCAAGGTTTCGAAACAGTCCTTGAATATTATCAATACCAGCAAACGCCTGTGAGCACTTCGGGTCTTCGATTTGAAAATCTTGCAAATTATAGAGACGCGAAATTGAAGGAAGGTGATTTTGTCTTTGTACCCGGTATGGATCATGAATACGTTATGAGCATCTCTTTTAAGGCAGAAAGAGCATTCTTTGATTGGTTAAAAGAATGTTCGGATAATCACATAACGATTTGTTCAATTTGCAGCGGGGCTTTTGCGCTGGGTCATGCGGGCTTATTAAAAAATACGGAATGCACGACGCACTGGAGAAGGGTTAATGAGTTACAAAAGCAATTTCCACAGGCAAAAGTAATTGCCGATATTCTTTATGTAAAAAGCAATAATATTTACACAAGTGCGGGTATCAGTGCCGGAATTGATTTGGCGCTGGCAATTCTTGAGGAGTTTAAAGGCGCGCTGTTTACACATAAAGTAGCACGGGGGCTTGTTGTGTATCACAGAAGAAGCGGAAGGCATAAACAACAAAGCATTTACCTGGATTACAGGAATCATATTAATCCGCAAGTCCATGAAGTGCAGGATTTCCTGATAGATAATCTTTCCAAAGAGCACAGTATTGAATCGCTTGCCGCTCAAGTGGGCATGAGTCCAAGAAATCTTAGCAGGGTCTTTAAGGAAAAGACCGGTTCTACTGTATTGGAATACTTAACCCTGTTGCGAAAAGAATATGCAAATACAATGCTCAACAATCCCGAATATACGATTGAATACATCGCTGCAAAATGTGGATTTAAAACGGCAAGGCAATTGCAAAGGATATTAAAAAAGTAACCGGTTTGTGATCAAAAATCGCTACATTTGTACACCGTTTGGTGCTGAAAAATATTTGAATTATGACCGTGCAAAAGAAATTGACAAATCTCCAACTCGAACTGCTGAAGGTATTCAGTCATGAACTCCCGGAAGAACAACTGCTGGAAATCAGGCAGTTGCTGGCAAAATATTTTGCACAAAAAGTGGATGAAGAAATGGATAGCCTCTGCGAGGAAAAGGGTTGGACGGAGGAAACCATGCGCGAGTGGGCAAACGAACATTTGCGTTCGTACAAAAAGACACCCGAAGAGGTCACGATGGTCAATGAAAAATGAAAGTCGTTCTTGACACAAGCGCGCTGATTGCTTCTTTCGCTAAAAACTCGCCTTTTCGACCTATTTACAGCGCATTGTTGGAGGGAAAATATGAGTTGGCCGTTTCCACTGAAATCTTATTGGAGTACGCCGAGAAAATTGAGAAAAAAACCACGCCTGCCATTTCGCACAATTTGCTTGAACTCCTCATTGTGCTTCCCAACGTGCGTCTGCAAGAAATTTCCTACAACTGGGGCCTAATCAACAGCGATCCTGACGACAATAAGTTCGTGGATTGCTGCATCGCCGCCGGAGCCGATTATCTCGTCAGCAATGACCGCCATTTCAATGTTCTCAAACCCGACGGTTTTCCGCCAGTTCAAGTGATGCGTATGGAAGCATTTATGGAAATCATACGGGTCCAATTTGGTGATGAAAATCACGGGTTATTTGTAGATTCTAGTGAGGGTATTTCATAATCGTTCCGCAGTGTCGGGATGCCTTGACCCAGCACATTCGCGAGGTACCTTTGACTTGAAAATCGTTTTTCTCGATTTTGGATTGAAAATTGCAAAACAACTTTCGATTGCGGTGCATTTCGATACATGCCATATCTATTAACTGATGTGCCCAAAACATGAGTAAAGACCATTGAAGAATACATCTGGCAATTGATAAACCTAACACAACTTATATGTTATGAGATCCAAAATGGCAGAAGCAGATTTAAAATCAGTGTTAGAAAAACACAAATTTTGGCTAATTGGAGAACGTGCAAACCTGCAATGGATTGACCTCTCAAACACTGATCTGAAAGGAGTAAACTTGCAGGGAGCAAACCTTACAGGAGTAGACCTCCAAATGACAAACTTGCAGGAAGCAAACCTTACAGGAGCAAACCTGCAAGAGGCAAACTTGCAAGAGGCAAACCTTACAGGAGCAAACCTGCGAAAGGCAAACTTGCAAGAGGCAAACCTTACAGGAGCAAACCTGCGAAAGGCAAACTTGCAAGAGGCGAATCTGCAAAAGGCGAATCTGCTAAAAGCTGACATTACAGGAGCGAATCTGAAAGAGGCAAATCTTAAAGAGGCTGACCTTACAGGAGCAAACCTGCAATCGGCTGGCCTTACAGATGCGAATCTGCAAGAAGCAAACCTACAAGAAGCGAATCTACGAGAGGCTGACTTTACATGGGCGATACTTGTAAAGAATCAAAAAATAAGTAGATCTGGTTTAAAACTTAGATTTATTGAACCAGAGAAGCCAATGGAAGCATCCGGCCTTGTAGGGGCAAAATTACAAGAGATAAACCTTCAAAGGGCTGATCTTACAGATGTAAATCTGTCAGGGGCAAACCTGTCAGGGGCAAATCTATCAGGATCTAAACTGTTGAATACCAATCTTAGAAGATGCAACCTTTCCGAGGCTAATCTTTCTAACGCTGATCTGAAAGGAGCAAACTTGGAAGAGGCGTACTTAAATCAGACTGCCCTATCAGGGGCAGATCTTTCAGGAGCAAATCTCGCAGAGGCTATATTATGGGGTGCTAATCTCAAAGGGGCCGATTTTTCAAATTCGAATCTCAAAGAAGCCAACCTTTCAAACGCCAATCTTATAGGGGCTAACCTACACGGAGCTGATCTTACAGGAGCCAATCTGAAAGGAGTTCAGAAATGAATACCGAATGATTTTGTTGTTGTTGGCGAGACGCGCAACAACGGCAGGGCGGGTGGTGGAAATCGGCAATCGTACATCGTAAGTCGTCAGTCCCCTACCCCTTATTTGCCAACTGCCCGCACGCCGCATCGATATCCTTCCCCCTGCTGCGCCGCACCGTCACCGTCACCCCTTCTTTAACCAAGTACGCAGCAAAAGCATTCAATCGGTTTTCGTCCGATTTTTCAAATACGACGCCGTCGATCGGGTTGTACTCGATGATATTGACCCGCACGGGGAATTTGCGGCGGCAGAGTTGCACCAGTTTGGCGGCGTCTTCGAGGCTGTCGTTGAAGCGCTCGAAGGCGATGTATTCGTAGGAGATGCGGTTTTTCGTTTTTTGATAAAAGTATTCCAGCGCTTCCATCAGCACGGCGAGGTTGTTCGACTCGTTGATGGGCATGAGTTCGTTGCGCTTCTTGTCGTCGGCGGCGTGGAGGCTGAGGGCGAGGTTGGAGCGGAAGCCGTCGTCGGCCAGTTTGCGGATCATCTTGGCGATGCCGGCCGTGCTGACGGTGATGCGCCGGGCCGCCATCCCAAGGCCCAGCGGCGGCGGCGCGGTGATCCGGGCGATGCTTTCCATGGTGTTGGCGTAGGTGAGCAACGGCTCGCCCATACCCATGTACACCACATTGGTGAGCGGGCGACCGAAGGCTTCGATGCACTGGCGGTTCACGCCGGCGACCTGGTCGAATATCTCGGCAGCTTCGAGGTTGCGTTTGCGGCCCATACGCCCGGTGGCGCAAAACGCGCAGGTGAGGCTGCAACCGACCTGGGTGCTGACACAGACGGTGTAGCGCTCATCGTCCTGTACGGGGATCAGCACACTTTCGATGCGGTGGCCGTCGTGGGTGAGCCAGCGCGTTTTGACGGTACCGTCGGCACTGTGCTGCACTTTGTCTTCAAAAAGGGTGTGAAATGTAAAGTTTTCTTTCAGCCGCCCGCGCAGGTCTTTGGACAGGTTTGTCATGGCGTCGAGGTCGGTCACGGCTTTTGTCCAGAGCCATTCGTAGAGTTGACGGGCGCGAAAACGCGGCTCCTCCCAAGCCGCGAGGGTGGCTTCGAGTTCGGGGAGGGAGAGGGAGCGGAGGTCGCGTTGATTCACCATTTTAAAAATATATATAAGTGTGTTTACAGGGATTTGCTTTACTTATTTTTTTGATTTACGATTGCCGATTACATGATTGCCGATTGTTGATGTCCCGTAGAGTACTCTCGCTCAAATAAAAAAAGCGACGCATCACGCTCCCGCGCGACACTTCGCTTTCTGAATTTATTGATATTCAACGCGGTGGGTTTACCACTTCACGTCGTCTTCGTCGATTTCGTCTTTGGGTTCCTCTTTAGGTTCCTCTTTTTTCTTGCGCGGTTTTTTCTCCTCGCGTTCTTCTTCGTCGGCTACGGGTGCGTCGTCTTTGGCGCTGTCTTCCACATCGTCGCGGTCTTCCTCGCGGAAGTCTTCATCTTCCATGTCGCGGTTCTGTGCTTCCCATTCGGCCTGGCGGCGATCGAATTCTTCGTAGTCGAAGTCCGGCATCAGGTCGGTTTTCACATGGTTCACCACCTCGTTGAGCGAAGCGACAAAACGGTTGAAATCTTCTTTGTACAAGAAAATTTTGTGGCGCTTGTAGCCATAGCCGTCTTCGCGGCGTGTGCTTTCGGTGATGGTGATGAAATAGTCGTTGCCCCTCGTTTTCTTTACGTCGAGGAAGTAAGTGCGGCGTTTGCCGGCGCGGACGCGCTTGGAAAACACACTTTCTTCCGGTTCGCGGTCGCCACGGTCGCCACGGTCGCGAAAGTCGCCGCCGCCGCCGCGAAATCCGCCACGGTCTCTGAAATCGCCGCCGCCGCCGCGAAATCCGCCGCCACGGTTGTCGCCTCCCCGGTCGCGGTTGTAGCCCCGGTCCCGGTTGTCGCCACGGTCGCGGTTGTCGCCACGATCACGATTATCGCCGCGATCCCGATTATCGCCGCGATCCCGATTGTCGCCACGGTCTCTGTTATCCCGAAAATCCCGGTTGTCTCTCCGTTTAAAATGCCCGTATTCCACCTGTCTGAAAATGTTTAGTGAATAAAGTTGGTGAACAATTGCGAGCAAAGGTAGATTTTCCGCTGAAACATCCATGACTTTTGAAAGAAATTATGCAGCGCCTGCTTTTGCAGTCCCGGCGAAACGGCTACTGTCGCAAAATACCACGTTACTGGCGCATCGTGTAACAAACAGGGGAAACGGAAGCCCTGACTTTTGTCTTGTCAGTTGCAACCTGATTTTCGATGTGCACGGCAAAAAACAACTTTTAAAAAGCGACCATCCGCTTTCATGCGATGTCTACCCCCTGCAAACATCTTTTTACATCCGGCAATCTCACACATTAATGCGATTGTAGCGGCACACCTGCTGTCCACAACTTTGCACCTGAAACAAAACAAATGTATCATCCGTCAAAATCCTCTTACCTCTTCCTGATTATGAAAAAAGCTATGAAAATTTTCGGCTACCTCCTCGGTAGCGTAGTGCTGTTGTTGGCAGCCTGTGCCGTATACTTTCACTTCAAAGGTATCCCCACTTACGAATACGATCCACCCGCCCATATCAAAAACCTGAAAGTGCAGCCTGATAGTATTCGCATCGAGCGCGGCGCGAAAATCGCCGCCATGCAGTGCATGGCGTGCTACGCCGGCCCCGACGGAAAACTGGTCGGAAAACCTATGAGCGACGTGCCGGCTGTTTTCGGAGAGTTGCACACGCTGAACATTACACAGGACTCTGTGCATGGCATCGGCGCATGGACCGATGGCGAACTCTACTATTTCCTCCGCACGGGAATTCACAACGACGGTCGTTGGTCACCGCCTTTTATGCCGAAATACTCGCTCATGGCCGACGAAGACCTCTATTCCGTCATCTCCTGGCTGCGCTCCGACGAGCCGCGCCTCGCGCCCGACAGCCGCGAATACCCGCCCAACGAGTTCAATTTGTTTGTAAAAGTACTTGCTAACACTATCTTCGGTCCGTCGCCATTTCCGGAAAAAACGATTGTGATACCCGATCCGGCAGATCAAGTCGCCTCCGGGAAATACGTCGCAAACGCCTTAGGCGATTGTTACGCCTGTCACTCTGGCGATATGCTGAAAGTCAATTCATTAGAGCCGGAAAAAAGTTTTGGCTACTATGGTGGCGGAATCCCGATGCGCAATGAAGCGGGTGAAACAGTGACTTCTGCCAACCTTACCATGGACCCGGAAACCGGCATCGGCAACCTGACGGAACAGGAATTTATCGAAGCAGTGAAATACGGCAAAAAGCCCGGCGGCGGGATGCTCTCCTACCCGATGATGCCCCATTCCATGCTGACAGACGATGAGATAAAAGCCATTCACGCCTATTTGAAAACCGTACCGGTGATTAAAAATCCGGTGCAGCGGTATCAGGCAGGTGTGGGGCTGTAAACTCACCACTAACTACGAGGCCATATAGTTCATCCGAATTTTGCATAAGGTGCAGTTTTAATCTGTGATTTTGGTCATTGAGTAAAACCCTGGCGCCGCTCTTGTATGAATGCCGAAAGGCGAGTACATGAAATACGATTGACGATGTAAAGCGCTGCTCTCCGGTTCGGTGTGTACGCACGGAATACATCGTATTTCGCCTTTCATGTATTCGCCTTTCGGCATTTCATATATCCCAAAAACCGCTAAGGCGGTTTGAAAACAGAAAATAATTTCATTGAAAATCAACAAATTACAACGGCGTTAAATTTTTTTTGCCATTACCTCTTGACAAAATGAAAATCGCCCCTATATATTTGCATAGTCAAATATTGATATATCAATGAAATCGAACGAACAGTTGAACAACGTGGTGAATTTTTTGCTGGAACAAACGGTGCGACAGATGAGGGGGTACGCCCAGCGTCAGTTGGATCTGTTACAAACAGGTATTACCGTCGACCAATGGGTATTGTTGAAAATTATCGAAGAACGCAAACAAATTTCACAGGTGGAACTGGCGCAGGTATCGCAGAAAGACACGGCCTCGATTACACGCATCCTGGATTTATTGCAGAAAAAAGGGCTGATCCAGCGTATCGACGACGAATACGACCGCCGGAAATACATGATCTCGCTCACAGCCGAAGGCGTGGAATTTGTGATGCGCAACCAGCCCCTTATCGATCGCCTTCGCGACCAAATCGTGCACGGGCTTTCGCAGGAAGAAATCCAAATGCTGAAAAGCATTTTGGCGAAAATCCGGCAAAATTTAGTTGGGTAGGGTTTTGGTTTTTTTTGAGCAATTAATTGATAAATCAATCATAATTCAATCAATCATTTCACAATCAAATTTTTAAGCAATGAAAACCACCATCTTTCTTTTCGCACTCCTGTTGACGGGAGCAACCGCCTACAACCAATTGGCATCACAAACAACCGATCTTTTGCCGGGTTGCAATCCGGGAGCTGCTACGGCCCAACCCCTTGCATCATCCGACCAGACACTCATCGAAGACGCCATCAGGCAATTTATGCGCGGCGGCGACGAATCGGATACCACGCTGCTCACAGCGGTGCTGCATCCGCAGTTCCGTGTCGTTGTCAACCAGGGCGTACTCGGTATGGAGACGCTGCGCATTATCAACCGGCCGGCCTATTTCCAACAGATTGCCGCCAAAAAATGGGGAGGCATACCGCGCAGCGTCAACATCGTTTCGGTGTCCATCGCCAACACGGTGGCGGCCGCCGAGGTCAAAACGAGCAGCGTGCGCTCCGACATCACTTCTTTCCTGCACTTGGTAAAAGGAAAAGACGGCGCCTGGACGATTATCAGCGACACGCCTTTCCCCGTGCCGAAGAAAGGCAATTAGTCCGGCCCGGCGATCGGCGAAAATGAGGCTGAATCATAGACATGCCTCACATAAGATTATTTCGTTATTCTTGGGTAACTTGAGTCATCCCGAATTTTTGCAAAAAGCGGAGAAATTTCGTTTCAACCCACGATTTTAATCGTGGGAGAACAGGACGGGCGGGCAAACCAACGGTTTTAACCGTTTTCAAACGCCTGGCTAAACCTTTGTAAACCGTTAAAACGGTTTAAAATCCTGCGCTTTGTGGCATTCCCACGATTAAAATCGTGGGTTAAAAAATCCGGGATGACTCATTTTTGTGCAACGCGACAAACATAATTTTGCAACGTTTTTTTATTCAATACTTATGCGTTGAAAATCTTTTTTTTGCGGGTGAAAAAGTGTTCCTGAAAATATTTTCACTCAAACGCCAGCCATCGCAACAATGGAAAACACCAACACCGTACCCACCGCCGCCCTACTGCAAAAACAAATTACTACCCGCAAAACGCCCGGTCTGTACTACGCTTTTTTTAACGCGGAGAAAATCCTTTTCGAATTTGCCGGCGGAAAAGCCGACCTGAAAAACGGGATTTCTGTAAATGCTCAAACGGTTTTTTACGGTTTTTCCATGACCAAAACTTTCACGGCGACAGCAGTCATGCAACTGGTGGAACAAGGCAAATTGGGTCTGAATGATTCTGTCCAAACGCATTTGCCGAACTTTGGCTACGGGAGCAACATCCTTGTCCGGCATCTTCTGGCGCACAGCGGGGGCTTGCCCAATCCATTACCCATCAGTTGGATACACCGCGCTGAGGACCACGCCGGTTTCGACGAGCGCAGTTTTTTCGAAGACATTTTTCAAAAAAATCCCAAAGCCCGCTTCCGACCCAACGACAAATTTGCCTACACCAACCTCGGTTACATCGTATTGGGTCAATTGATCGAACACGTGTCGGGGATACCATACCGGCAATATGTGGAACAAAACATCCTGAAGCCGCTTGGGCTGTCGGAGCGTCTCGGTTTTTCCCGGCAAAGCCATTGGAACATCGCTGTCGGCTATCATAAAGCCCTGAGTTTCGGCAATTTCCTGCTGGGTTTTTTACTGGACAAAAAACGTTTCATGGGCGAAAAAACGGACGGCTGGAAAAGTTTTTTGCCCATTTACCTCAACGGCCCTGCCTACGGCGGACTCATCGGACTACCGGGTGCCTTTATCACTTTTGCGCAGGATTTGTTAAAACCTGGCGGAAAGCTCTTGTCGTCGGAAAGCAGGCGATTGATGTGGGAGGAAAACCGTTTGAACGATGGCAAGGCCTCGGGCATGAGTCTGGGCTGGTACAAAGGCAATCTTGGCGGAAAACCATATTGTTGTCACGCAGGCGGCGGGGGCGGTTTTTATTGCGAACTTCGGGTGTATCCCGAATCCGGGCTGGGCAGCGCGGTATTTACGAACCGCAGCGGTTTTTCGGATGAGCGTTTTTTGGATAAGGCCGACGCAGATTTATTATCAGCGGTTTGAAGAAAATACCGGCTTTCTTAAAGTCAAAAATAAAGATTCAGATAAATATCTTTCAAAGCCACCGGCTGGTTTTCAATAAAAAACACATCGCCTTCCTGCGTGTATTCCGTATCCGTCCAGCGGTTCGGGCCCTGGCGCTCGTACACCGTGACCGAAGGTTTTTCCATTTCGATGTAAAGAATGTACCTGAGCGACGGAATCCGTTTGTAGCAGGGAAGTTTCGTACCGAGATCATAAGAACGTGTGCTTTTTGACAACACCTCAAACAATACCACGGGGGTAGTCTCGGCATTTATACCTGGCCTGTATTCAAAATACTCCGGCGGTTGCGACACTACCGAACCGTCGGGGTTAAACACGCCTGCTTCATCTTCATGGCTGCGCTCCACGTAAACCGGGCGGTTGGAATTGTGGACTTTATATCGTCGATCAGACCTGGGGAAAATTTTCTTCAAAAGAAACAGCATTTCGCCCATCAAGTCGCTGTGCAAGTTCTCTCTTTTCAAAACACCCAATTTCAGCCCCGCAAAACCGCCTCCAACCGCACTCGCAACTCCTCCATCTACGGCAAGTACAATTGCTTCCCAACGAGTTGAGGAGCGGACAGGTTTTGATAATGGATTATTGGGGGTGGGAAAAGCGAGCGGGGTTGTCGGGATGAAATCACTCCACAAAATTCGACACCGCGTACAACGGCATCGCCTTGATGTTTTCGTACTCGGAGAAATTTTCCAGCGAAAAACGATAGCCGAAAGCCCTGTTTTTTTCTTTCAAAAACTGTCGAAGACTCTGCATACTGCCTTTGCCCGACGATTTCACCTCAACAGGCAACAAATCTGTGCCTTTTTGCACGACGTAATCCACTTCGGCGTTCGCGTTCGGCGACTCCCGGTGCCAGTAGAACAGGGCGGGCGGCGCAAACGGCGAGCCGTATTTCAGATATTCCAATCCCCAAAACTGTTCGGCGATCACACCTTTATTGACCAACGTCGAGGCGGGATTGAACAGGAAATCGGCAAGATTCAATCCCAAAATTCGCTGAAAGATGCCCGTGTCAAGCAAGAGCATCTTCCTTTTTTTGGGGTCAATTTCTGCGCCCGGCGGGATGCCGTTGGCGGCGGTGTGCGTCACGGGCAGCACGAGACTTGCCATGATGAGCAGTTCAAGGGCCTCCTTTATTTGCCCGTGATTGGCGATCGCTGAAGCTTTGTTGAAGACAAATTTTCCACCCGTTTGCTGCACGACCGATTCAAATACTTCTACCAGCCGGGCGGGCGGCACGGTGTTTTTGTACTTCGTGAAATCGGCTTTAAGCGCGATGTACAGGTCGTCCAAAATGCGTTGAGCATCTATCAGTTGGCGTGTTTCCGCGTATTTCGCCACCGCTTCCGGCATCCCGCCGGTGAGCATGAATTTTCTCAAAAAGTCAAGTAGTTTTTGGTGGATGAGGTCTGGCAACTGGTTTTGAAAACCGGCATTTCGTTTGGCTTCGAGCAGGCGTTGCTCTCCTATGGCCGCCAAAAATTCATCGAAGGAAAAAGGGTAAACGTACAATGAGCGCACCCGTCCCACGCCATACGAAGGCAGCGATTGCAGGGCAAATTCAAGCAGCGAACCGGCAGCCGCAACGTGCAGTTCGGGCATTTTTTCATAAAAAAAACGCAACGCCGACACCGCTGCCGGGCAAGCCTGAATTTCATCGAAAAACAACAACGTCTGCCCGGGCACGATTGACTGGCCGAAAAAAACAGAAAGGTTTTCGACGATGCGCTGCGGGTTGAGGTCGGCGGCGAAAAGCGTTTTCAGGTTGGGGTTCTCCTCAAAGTTGACCTCCACAAAATGTTCGAAGCTGTGCGCCAACTGCCGCACTGTTGAGGACTTGCCCACCTGTCGCGCGCCCCGCAGCAAAAGTGGTTTCCGGGTGGTTTCCGTTTTCCATTCGGCTAAATATTTGTCAATCAACCTTATATGATACATCTTTGTATTTTTAGGAAGCAAAAATACAAATTATTTTACATTTTTAGTAATCTAAAAATACATATTATTTCATTTTTAGTATCCAAATCCAGTGTCCCAGGTTCGATTGTGTGAGTTTGTAACATCTGAATTCAGTCTGTGGGGTTTCAAAAATGGCACTGCAAAAAGCCAGCGTCACCTTGTCGAGCCAAAGAAATTTCTGCGACACGTTGTCGCAGATTTGGGAAACCTCCATAAGTCACGTAAAAAAGGCGCATATTTGGCGAGGTGGGTTTTGTGAGGCGAAAGGCAGGAGATTATCTCAAAATATTGTCCACGTTACCTTGTCCACGTTTACGAAACCTTCGAGGCTTTTGTAAACGTACATTTCAAGCATCCCGAAACCCTCACGCAGGGTTCCGAACCCCGCCATTTGCCAAAAGAACCCCAACTACAGCCTTTTAAAAGGCCAACCGCCTGACGGCATTACTTTTTTTGGGCGATATATTTGGCGAGAATATAATGTTGTCTATTTTTGACCGCAGGAAAATAATGCCTGCCATGACTGCGCACACCTCAGCCAAATAGCAACGCCCCTGCTCCCGTCGGATGATGGGAGCAGGGGTGTTGTGGTGAGAATATGAGCATAATCGCAACGAGCGACTACAATTAATGAAAGAATCAACACAAAGTGAAAAAACAAGAATTAAAAAATATTTTATCCGAGGATATTGATAAATGCTTAATAAACCTTAGTGAAATTATTGGGCAGGATAATAGAAATTACAACGACTTTGTAGTTTTACAGAAAAAGCATCTTGAGGTCGAATCAGCCAAGATGAAAGGAATTATAAACTTTGAAATCTGGACAACCCTTAACAGTCAAATAATTGACGGAATTCTAAACCTTATTGATAAATTATTTGAAAATGGCATTGAAAAAATTATAGATAAAAATAAAGGATTCCCAAAGGAGATATTAAATGCTGTTAATTGGTTGGAAAATTCTATAATTGGCGCTGGTTACGAATATACTACCAAAGACAGATATCATGATAAAATTAAAAGTATAGCCCTAAAATCTGAATCTGTTACAAAATGTACAATAGATAATGATGGAACGATTAACCTTATAATTAAGACTAAACTAAGGAGAAATGACTATGTAGAAAGAGACGGTTCTTTATATATTCGCATTGACCTAGATATAGAGTCAATAATATCTGGCAATTTAAAGGATATTGATGATGTTGAAATTAAAGAATCGAAAGAAAAGCGGGAAGGGTTTCACGTTATTGCATCTGCGAAAGATGGACAAAATCTTTTTTATGAACGTTTTAAAAGTGTAACCAAAAGTTGGGAAAAACAAAATGATAAAGTTGGTATTGATGAAGGAAGTTTCATTTCAGATGATGATTACTTTCCTTTTCAAGATGTTGACGAAGATAGCTCCACTTCAAATAATGATTGCTTCGTTTTTCAAATTGATAACTTAGGTTTAGCGAAACGAATTAAAGATTGCCTTGAACACTTGGCCAAATATTTCAAAGAAAAAGATAGTTTTCATTGAAAAATAAAATTTTAGCCAACAAAGCACAATTGTCAAGTGTGGTTATGCGCTACCCTTTGTTGGCACAAGGTTTTCAAAAATAAAAACATACTGTTCGAGCGAAGCTGTGTCTCGTATATGATATCTATAGGTGTGGCATGACGGCCTTCAGGTTTCGCTTATCCATTGATTTCAAAGGCCGTCATGCCACACCAATCTCCTGCCACCACGCCATCCCCCTGCATTTCACCCCTCCCTTTCCTACGCTTGACCCTCGCCCCGCTACGCTTCGATGCCTTTATCCGGCGCACACCGCGCCCTCGCCCCCACTTTTGCCCCATCGTTTAACAAAAACATTTGCTTTGAAAATGAGAACATTTCTTAAAATTTCAATCGTTACCACCCTCACCATCGCCCTTGTCGGCGGAACCATCTGGACCCTCTTCGCCAAACGCGACCATGCCCGCCATCAAGCGGAGGAAGCGTTGCGCACCGTCGCTCCGGCAGTCGAAACCGTCATCATCGAAGCCCGCACCGTCGAATATGCACTCGATGCAGTTGGCAAAGCCGAGCCTTCCGCCGAAGCCGCTATCGTCGCCGAAAACCCGGGCCGTATCACCGTGCTTATCATGCGTGAAGGCGGCACAGTTTCCAAAGGCCAGGTCGTCGCCGCGACCGACACCGAGTTGCACCGCATTTCGCTCGAAGCCGCCGAGTCGTCGCTGCGGCAAGCCGAGCGCACACTGGCACGTCTGGAAAAACTGAAAGCCGAAAACAACACCACCGAAGCCGAGTGGGAAAACGCCCTTTACTCGGTGGAGCAAGCCCGCGCTAACGTCGCTACCAGCAAACAGCACATCGAGGATTCCAAAATCCTCGCGCCCATCAGCGGCGTAGTAACAAAGCGGAACATCGAACATGGCTCCGTCATCCAGCCCGGCCAGTCGCTTGCACAACTGACCAACGTGGCAACGCTCAAAATCGCCGTACCGCTTTCCGAGCAGGACATCATCAAAATCAAAAACGGGCAGTCGGTGAAAGTCACCTTCGACGCTTTGCCGGGCAAAACCGTCCCGGGCCGCGTGTCCAACATCGCCGTCGTGGCCGACGAAGCCGGGCGTTTCGACGTGGAGATCACCGTTCCCAACGCTTCCGGCCAAATACGGTCGGGCATGAGCGCACGGGTGCAATTCGGCGGCGCGGCACGCAAAAATGTCGTGACGATTCCGAAAACAGCCCTCATCAGCCTGGCCGCCACACCGTCCGTGTTTGTCATCGATGCCGAAGGCAAAGCGCAACTCCGCGCCGTCGAAGTCGGCAACTCAGTGGACAACAACATGATCGAAGTCCGCGCCGGTTTGCAACACGGCGACCGCCTCGTGGTAAAAGGCCAGGACAACCTGGAAGAAGGCGAACAGCCGGGTTTGTGAGCCACCCGTTTTTCGACAAAAAAGTTTTGACAGGATAACAGGATTTACAGGATGAACAAGCCTGTTTTGGGGTAAAATATCCTGTAAATCCTGTTATCCTGTCAAAAGAATTCACGTCCCGCATCGTGTTTTCACGATAGCCGCAGGCTTTGACTCTCCGTTTGTCATCCTGGAAGGAACTGTCCGCTCTACGAGGGGAAGGCTCATGTTATGCCCGCCGTAGAGCGGACAGTTCCTTCCAGGATGACAAACGTAGGGTGTACCGTAGAGTATACCGTAACGTGAACAGATTCACAAATAACCGAATCCACAAATAACCAAATCCCCATTTCACCAAATCCCCAGTTAACCAAATTCCCAACTCCACAAATCACCAATTAAACAAATCACCATTTCCAACAATTCTCAGCCATGTCACTCACAGAAATTTCTATAAAAAAACCCGTCGTCATTTTGGTCGGCTTTCTCGTATTGTGCCTGTTCGGCCTCTTCGGCTACACGCAGTTGCGCTACGAATTGCTGCCAAAATTCAACACCTCTTACACCGACATCACCACCATTTACCCCGGCGCATCGCCGGAGGAGATTGAAACTTCCCTCACCAAACCCATCGAAGAAGCCGTTTCGCTGACCGACGGCATCAAACACATCACCTCCACTTCGTCGGAAGGCGTCAGCAAAGTTTTCATCGAATACGAGTCCGGCGTGGACGCCAACGAAGCCTTCGAGGATGCGCAGCGCGAAGTCAACGCCATCCTGTCCGATTTACCGGAAAACGCCAAAACGCCCGTGCTCTCCAAAATGAACGCCAACGAATTGCCCATCCTTCGGATTTCCGCTACCGCAAATATTACGGGAACCGAGTTGGGCGAATTATTGGAAGAAACCATCAAGCCGCGCCTGACGCAAATCAAGGGCGTGGGCGAAGTGGAGTTTATCGGCCTGGAAGAGCGCGAAATTCAGGTGGAACTCGACGCACAACGTATGGAACTGCGCGGCGTATCGCCCCTGCAAGTGACGAGCGCTTTGAGCCACGCCAACCTCAACGTACCCGCCGGAAACATGGACAATCCTTCCGGCAGCACCGCCGTCACCATCAAGGGTAAAGCCTCCGTCATCGAGACTTTGAACGAAGTTGTGGTGGCTACTTCACCTTCGGGCGACCAGGTGAAACTGTCCGAAGTAGCGACGCTGCGCGACGATAAAAAGCCCGCTGAAAAAGCCAATCGTCTGGACGGCAAAAGCGCGGTCGGTATTTCCGTCCGGAAACAAACCGAAGCCAACGCGCTGGATGTCAGCCAGAATATGCGTTTGAAACTCGAAGAATTAGAAGAAGAGTTTGCCGCCGAAGGGCTGCAATTCGATGTGGCGCAGGACAGCAGCGAATTCACCGTAGCGGCCAACAAAGCCGTGCAGGTGGACCTGATTCTGGCGATTTTGCTGGTGGCGCTCGTGATGCTCGTGTTTTTGCACAGCCTCCGCAACGCCTTCATCGTGCTCGTCGCCATTCCCGCGTCCTTGATTTCCACCTTTATTTTTATGTACGCCTTCGGGTTTTCGCTCAACATGATGACCCTGCTGGCAATGTCGCTCGTAGTCGGCATCTTGGTGGACGACGCGATTGTGGTGCTGGAAAACATCCACCGGCATTTGGAAATGGGCAAAAACGCCGTGCGCGCCGCCGTGGATGGCCGGAACGAAATCGGCTTCACAGCCATGGCAATCACGATGGTGGACGTGGTGGTGTTCCTGCCGCTCGTTTTCGTGGAAGGCATCGCAGGCGACATCGTGCGTGAGTTTGCAGGGGTAATCGTCGTTTCCACTTTGCTCTCGCTGCTCGTTTGTTTCACGCTGACTCCGATGATGGCCGCCCGTTTTTCCAAACACGAAAAACCCGGTCGTTTCGGAAACTGGTTTGAACGCCAGTTTGCAAAATTGGAAACTGCTTACGGCTCGCTGCTCGCGGGTTCGCTGCGTCGTCGCAGATTGGTTCAAATCGGCGTGTTCGCATTGTTCGCCGCCGTCATGACGTTGCCGGGCAACGGCTTCATCGGCAGCGAGTTTGTGCCTTCGATGGACAAAGGCGAAATCGCGTTGACGGTGCAAATGCCCGCCTCTGCCACGATTGCCGAGACCGACCGCGCCGCCCAGAATTTGGAAAAAGAATTGCAGGCCACGATGCCCGAAATACGCAAGATTTTCACTTATGTCGGATCGGCAGGCGAGACTTTCGGGCCGCCGCAAACGACTAATTTTGAACTGAATATCACGTTTTCGTCCAAAGAAGAACGCACGAAAACGATTACCGAACTGGCGCAGGAAGCGAAATTCAAGGCCTTGCGCATTCCCGGCGCGACGGTCAAATCTTCGCCGATTAACCTGTTCGGCCAAGCCGACGACGCGCCGATTCAACTGGCCTTGCTGGGCGACGACCGCGACTCCGTTCGCGCCGCAGCCGACCGTGTGGTCGAGGTTTTGTCAAAAATCAGTGGCGCATCGGACCTGCGTTTGTCTTCCCAAAAGCGCAAGCCTGAAATCCGCATCGAGCCGATTCACGACAAACTCGCCGACCACGGCCTCACGACCGAAGACATCGGTAAAGCAACGCGCATCGCTCTGTCGGGCAACGACGATTTGGAAGTCAACCTCGACAATCTCGAGACGCCCCTGCGTATCAGCCTTCGCTCCGACGACGCACAAAGCGTCACCGCGCTGGAACGCCTCACATTGACCAATCGCTACGGCAAACCCGTGGCGCTCAGCCAGGTGGCGCACATCAGCGAGGGTTTTGCATCGGCTTCGCTCGAACGCAAAGAACGCAACGTTTCTACAACCGTCTATGCGCAAGCAGTCGGACGGCCCAGCGGCGCCATCGGTCAGGAGTTTAAAGAAAAAATCGCCGGCGTACCGCTCTACGGTTGCACGCTCCAGTATCAGGGCGACCTCGCCAGCCAGGAGGAATCGTTCAGTTCGATGGGTCTGGCTTTGCTGGCAGGTATCGTGCTGATGTACCTGGTCATGGTCGCGCTGTACGAGTCCTGGACTTCGCCGTTCATCGTGTTGTTTTCCATCCCGGTCGCGCTGGTAGGCGCCTTGCTCGCACTCGCGCTTTCGGGCGAAACCATGAACCTGTTCTCCATTTTCGGCATCATCATGATGACGGGTTTGGTGGCGAAAAACGCCATTCTGCTTGTGGACAGAGCCAACGACAACCGAAGCCGGGGAGTTGAAGTATTCGACGCGCTCATCGAATCGGGCAAGTCGCGCCTGCGCCCCATCCTGATGACGACGCTCGCCATGGTGATCGGTATGCTGCCCATCGCTATCGGGCACGGCCTCGGCGGCGAACTCAAACGCGGTCTCGGCTGGGCGCTCATCGGCGGCCTGAGCAGTTCGATGTTCCTGACGCTCGTGCTCGTGCCGACGATTTATTATGACTTTGAAAAACTGAGCCTGTTTTTTGCAAAAATCTTCAAATCCAACCGTCATGATGACTCTGATGATATTACTGCTGATGATTTCTATCTGGCTAAAAAAGCAGTGGCGGCAGTGGTGAAGCGGTCAGACGACTTTGAGTCGTCAGACCGCACGGCCTCTGGTCTGACGACTCAAAGTCGTCTGACCAGTGCAGCCAAGCCCAGAAATCTGGTCAAAAAAGCGATAACATCAGCAGTAGTCGGCCTCATCGTCCTGTTCAATTCAGGAGTTATTTCGGCTCAAAGCAGTCAGCAACTCTCGATGGAAGAAGCCGTTGAGTTGGTGAAAACCAAAAACCTGTTGCTCCGTGCCAGCCGTTTGGAAATCGAAAAATCGCGTTTGAAAGAAAAGGAAATCAAGTCGCAGCGGAAGCCGACGGTGGCGATGGAAACGCAGTTGCAGCACAACATCGAGTCGCCGGTGATTTTTATGCCCAATTTTCAGGTTGACCCGGCGACGGGCGACTTCACGACGGGCGAGGGGTACAACGCTATCCGCGCCTACGACGAAAATTCTTACTCGGCAAATTTAACGGTGAGCACGCCTTTGATTAACCGCTCCATCAAGGCCGCAGCAGAGACGGCGCGTGCAGAAGCGACCGCTTATGAAGCCGATTTGATTTTTGAAACGAGTGATAAAGTGTTTGAAGTCAAAAAGTTGTATTTGCAAATACTGATCGCTGAAGAGCAACACCGCCTCGCGCTGGCTTCGCTCAACCGCGCCAAAGAAACGCTCATCGACACACGCGGCCTCTGGAAAAACGGCGCGGCGCTCGACCTCGATACCTTGAAGGCTTTTGTGTCCGTGCAAAACCTGACGCCCGATGTCTCGAAAAGCGAAAAAACGGCCTTGCTGCTCAAACAAACGCTCGCGGCCATCCTCGATTTGCCTACGGCAGACATCGAGTTGACCGATAAACTGGAATTTCAAAACTACGAACAGGCAGAATCCGCCGCGCGGCTGGCCGAAATGGCTTACGCCCAACGGCCTGAATTCCTCCAAATCGCCGCTCAAAACACAATGCTCGACGCTTCGAAGCGACTGGAACGCGCCAACTATCTGCCTTCGCTCACGGCTTTCGCGCAAGGCGGCTACAACGCGCAATCGTCCAACATGGAAGCATGGAATGCCGATTGGGTTGGCTCGGCTTTTACGGGTTTGAAACTGAAGGTGCCGATTTTCACGCCGACCATCAAACCCGCGTTGCAGCAAATCGACGTGTCGCGCAATCAGTTGTCGCTGCAAAAGAACTACTTAGAGCGTATGGTTGTCACCGAAATCGAATCGGCCACCATCAACCTGCGCGACGCCCGCGAGCGTTACGAGAACCAGCAGGCCAACATCGCCGCCGCCGAGCGCAGCCTCGCGCTGACCAAATCGCGCTGGAAAACAGGCTTGTCCAAACTCGCCGATGTGTCGGACGCGGAACTGGCGCTCAACCAGTCGCAAACGAACCAGTTGCAGGCGCTCTACGATTATTTGATTGCAGGCATCGAAATGGAGAAGGCATTAGGAAAGTGACATTGAAGGAAGGTGTTTCATTAGGAGGTTGAGGGGTTGAGATTGTTGAGGGGTTGAGATTCATGGTTTTTAAATCTTCTCAACATCCTTAACTTCTCAGCTTTCTCAACTGAATTTGAAAACACACGGGGTACAAAGAGTGTGTGAAAAGGGCATCTCAACCAAAACTTTCAAAATCATGGAAATAAAAAGAAAATCGAACTTCAAAAACCCCGCGCTGGACAGGCGCTGGTTTGAAAACTGGGTATCGGAACTGGAACAGGCCAACGGCAGGCGTTATGCCCGTTTGGAAGTCGAAACCTCGTTGGGTAAAACGCATATCTGGGGGCTGAACACAGCAAACGACGACCTGGAAACCCTCGTCATTTTCCCCGGCGCGCGCACGACGGCATTGTTCTGGGACTTCAACCGGGGGCTGGATAACCTGAACGGAAGATTCAAAATTTACCTCGTGGAGACCAACGGTCTGCCCAACGGGAGCGACGGCGACACGCCCGACATTCATTCGCCCGGGTACGGCGAATGGGCGGCAGAGGTGTTGGACAAACTGAACATTCAAAGCGCATTTATCGCGGGCGCGTCGTTTGGCGGGCTTGTTTGCATGAAGTTGGCTATCGTCGCTCCATCGAGGGTGAAAGCCGCATTTTTGCTGAACCCGGGTTGTTTGCAACCCTTTTCGCTTTCGTTCAAAAACCTGTATTACAACCTGTTACCGATTCTGTTTCCCAGCCCGAAAAACGTTTCCAAATTTTTGGACAACGCTGTTTTTTGCAAACCCACGCACACCTTGCCAGGTGTTTACGAAAGGCTGATTGTTGAGTATGAGTTATTTGCGCTGGTTCGCTACAAAGACAACACGCAAAAGCCCTACTACATGGGCAACGAATTGAAAGCGGTGACGACGGATACATTTTTGCTCGTGGGCGACAAGGATTTGCTTTTCCCTTACAAAAAATCGGTAGAAAACGCCAAGAGCAAAATCGGTTCTTTGAAACAAATCACTGTTTTTGAGAACGTCGGGCACGGGATAGAGACTTACGGCGAGGCATTGCGAACGATTGCGCTTCATTGTCAGGAGTACGCTCACGCGCAGTAAACTTTGTAGTCCAGAATTTCACCGCAGAGATGCAGACAGCGCCTCTGCGGTTTTATTTTCACTCCGCGACATTTCATCTTCGTTTTTCTACGCTTGACCCTCGCCTGGCTACGCTTTGCTGCCTTTGTCCGGCGTATTTCGCATTTTCACTTGCATTTTTGTCTTATCAAATTTATTTGCAAACAGCCATGAACAGAGCGGATGGGTTATCTGGACAAATACCCCGCGCCTGTCTCGTTGCGCCGGCCTGTCGAGTGGTTTGTCCGGTAAATCATTTCTCGTCAAAAATCATTTTTCAAACAATCTAAAAATTAAAAAGCATGAAAAACAAAGTATTTCCACTCGCAGCATTTGTCGTTTTAACGCAGGGTTTGTTCGCCCAAACCGACACTGCCAAAGGCACTTTTTGGCATCCCAATCCGCCGCATTATACCGTGAAACAAGCCTTTGAATGGGAGAGCCTTTTCCCGATGTTTTTCACCGGCGGCTATCATTTTGCGGCCGGCTACCGCTACGAAAAATTCCGGGTAAGATTCAGCGTCATCAACGGCGGCGATTACGATGCGGAGCCTGCGGGTGTGAACAACAGTTCGGACGACTTCAAGCGCTATTACAAAACATCGCCGGGCATCTTTTTCGGCTATAATGTTTGGAAAAACCTCGAATTGTACGGTTTTATCGAACTCCACACCTTCAGCATCGAGCAAAAAAGCACAGGCATCAAACAAGACCTGGAAAGTACCGATTACGGCGCCGGGTTGAGTTATCAGTTCTTTCTCGGTCGCTGTTTCTATGTCCAGCCTGGTATACACCTCTATTTGAGGAGCGACAAAAGCCTTGATTTTGGCGAGGTTCGCTACGACATTCCCAATGCCGACATCGCGCCTGTGATAAGGGTCGGGTATCGGTTGTGGGCAAAGTATTGATGAGATTTTCTATCCCTGTTTGTTGTGAAAAAACACCGCGCAGGACAAAAATTCTCTTTGTCAAAGTTTAATTTTACAGCATGAAACGCCCGCGATTCAAACTCACGCCCGAACAATGGATGCGCTTCGTAGTGTCGCCCCTCATGGGCATTTGCTCCTACCAGGCCATCATGGCAACCTCGCCGCAACACCTGATTGAAAAACTCGTGAAAGAGTCGGGAGCGTATCCCTTTGTGCTCAGTTTTGTGGTTTGTATGATTGGCGCAGCTGTCGTAATTGAGATAAATATCGCTGTAAGCCGCCGGCTCGACCGTCATTTGAAATGGGACAAACAGCCGCTCCGGCGGGCCGGTGTGCAGTTTTTGATTATTGTCGCCCTCACCGTTTTTCTAAGTGTGGCGGGAAGGATGGTTTATTTTATGCTTTTCACACCACCCGATTATATCCAGCCACATCTTCCTGAAGGAGCGGTCAAAAATGGCGTTATCACAACTTTTTTGGCACTTGTGGGAACGGGCATTTACCTGGCCCTGAGTTTTTTTCACCATTGGAACACTTCCCAAATGGAAGCCGAACGTTATAAAATCGTCGCCGCCGAAGCTCAGTTGGAGGCTTTGAAATCGCAACTGGACCCGCACTTTTTGTTCAATTCGCTCAACACTTTGACCGAACTGGTAGAAGTCAACTCATCCAAGTCGCTGGATTTTTTGAAAAGTTTCAGCCAGGTTTATCGCTACGTTTTGCAAACCCGCGAGCATGAATCGGTAACGTTGCAGGAAGAATTAGACTTCGCCGACTCGTATTTGTTTTTGCTGAAAACCCGTTTCGGCGAGGCGTTGAAAGTGGAAAAAAACATCGCCGACGCTGATTTGACCCGGCACTTGCCACCGATGACTTTGCAACTTTTATTGGAAAACGCCGTGAAACACAATGCTTTAACTACCTCGAAGCCTTTACGCGTCAGCCTCTCGTCGGACGGACAAAGTTTGACCGTTCAAAACAACCTGCAAGCGAAATCGAGTAAAGGCTATTCTTCCGGCATCGGTTTGAAGAACATAAAAGAGCGCGTGTTGCGACTGACCCACGAAGAACCGGTCATCGAAAACGACGGCGAGTTTTTTACAGTGAAAATTCCTTTGCAGAAGTGACACTTTTCAAAAAAGTGTCACTTCTAAATAAGCAACTGAACAATATGAAACGCCCTCGACTCAAACTCACGCCCAAACAATGGATGCGCTTTGTGGTGTCGCCCCTCATGGGAATCGGCTCCTTTGCAGCCATTATTGCTACCACGCCGCAAGAAAACCTTGACAAACTCACGAATGAATCGGGCGGGAATCAGGCCCTCCTCATCGGCTTTTTGGTTTGTCTGATTGCTCCGGCTATTGTGGTGGAAATGAGTTTTGTGGTCAGTCACTGGCTCGATGGCTTTTTGAAATGGGACGAACAACCGGTTCGGCGGGCGGTCGTACATCTGTTGGTGGTCTTTGCACTTACCGGAATCATAAGCGTGATAATGCCGAGAATTTATTTTTGGCTTTCTCCTGTGCCGCCCGATCTCAAAGCAAATGTTCCGCGAGCAACGGTAAAAAACGGCGTCATTGGTTTGCTCTCGACACTTATCGGCACAGGTATCCATCTGGCCATGAGTTTTTTCCACCACTGGAAAACCAAAAGCCTCGAAGCCGAACAGTACAAAGTTGCCGCCGCCGAAGCCCAAATCGAAGCCTTGAAAGCCCAGTTGGACCCGCATTTCATGTTCAATTCGCTCAACACTTTGACCGAATTAGTGGAAATCAACTCGGCTCAGTCGCTTGAATTTTTGAAAGACTTCGGCCAGGTGTATCGCTACGTTTTGCAAACCCGCGAACACGAATCGGTGACCTTGCAGGAAGAACTGGATTTCGCCGATTCGTATTTATTTTTGCTAAAAACCCGATTTGGTGAAGCGTTGCAGGTGGAAAAAAACGTGACTGAATCCGATTTGAACAAACATTTGCCGCCCATGACCTTACAACTTTTATTGGAAAACGCCGTGAAACACAACGTGTTAACTGCATCGAAGCCTTTGCGCGTTCGCCTCTCGTCCGACGGGCAATGGCTGAGCGTTCAGAACAACCTGCAACCCAAATCAAGTAAACCCTACTCTTCCGGCATCGGTCTGAAAAACATCACGGAGCGGGTGCTGCGATTGACCCAACGGGAGCCGGTTATCGAAAACGGCGACGGGGTTTATACAGTTAAAATTCCGTTGCATTGAAAATGGTTGATGAGGGTCGATAAAAGTTGAGAAGGTTGATTTTTATCAACTTTCATCAACCCTCATCAACTCTATCAACCTCATTTTTAAAAACATTTGCCATGAACATCCTCATCATAGAAGACGAAGCCGCCGCCGCATCGCGCCTCAAGCGGCTCATCACCGAAATCGCATCCGACGCCGAGATCACCGGCGAAGCGGACACCGTAGAATCAGCCGTGCAACTGTTCAGAACCGCCGGGGCGAACACCGACCTCGTGTTCATGGACATCCAGCTGGCCGACGGCCTCAGTTTTGAGATTTTTGAAAAAACGACCGTCAGCGCCCCCGTCATTTTTACGACGGCTTACGACGAGTATGCGCTCAAAGCGTTCAAAGTCAATGCGGTAGACTACCTGCTGAAGCCGATTGACCGCATGGAGCTGATGCTGGCTTTTGAAAAATTCCGCAAAAGCCAGTCGACCACCGTGGAGTCGTTCACCAACGACCTGACCGCCATTCTAAAATCGGTGGCACAGCAAAAACCGGCTTACCGGCAGCGGTTTCTGGTCAACTGGCGCGAGGAATTTGTACCGGTTTCGATTGCCGATGTAGCCTATTTTGTCACCGACAGCGGCATTTCCTGGTTGGTGCGTACCGATGGCCGCCGGTTTGTGGTGGATGAAACGATGGAAGAAATTGCCACGCAACTCGATCCCGATGTATTTTTCCGGCTCAACCGCCAGGTGGTAAGCCGTCCGGAAGCGATCAAGCAGATCCACAAACATTTCAACGGTAAGTTGAAAATCACCTTGCAGCCCAATCTGACGGAGGACGTCTTTATCAGCCGCCAAACTGCGCCGGAGTTTCGGGCCTGGCTGAATCGGTAAATGGAAAAGGTTGATAACGTAGAGTACACCGCGATTCATCAACTTTTATCAACCTTTTTATCAACCCTCATCAACCTTATTTTCAGAAATAAAGATTCAGGTAAACATCCTTCAAAGCAACCGGCTGACCGTCAATGAAAAAAACGTCGCCCACTTGAGTGTATTCGGTGTCCGTCCAACGGTTAGGCCCCTGACGTTCGTATACGGTGATAGAAGGTTTGTCAACCTCTATGTAAAGGACGTATCGCAGTGAGGGAATTCGTTTATAGCAAGGAAGTTTTGTGCCGAGGTCATACGTCCGTGTGTTTTTGGATAGTACCTCGAACAGCACGATCGGGGTGGTCTCGGCATTCATACCCGGGCGATATTCAAAATAAACAGGCGGTTGCGATACGACCGAGCCGTCGGGGTTGAACACACCCGTTTCGTCCTCTGCACACCCCTCTGTAAAAATCGGGCGATTGGAGTTGTGAATACGCAAATCTGTTCGATATAAAAATGCAGTAGTAAGCAGAAATGACATCCGGGTAGTCAGTTGGCTGTGCAGGTCGGTTTCATAACTCATGGCGATGATTTCATTTTGGTAATAATCGGCTGTATATTCCGCTTCTTCCAGTAGCGCCCAATATTCGTCAAAGGTAGCGGGGAACCGCACCAGGTCGGTGCCGCCAATATCAGCCAGCTCGTGGCGGGTGAGCGGAAATTTTACAGTGGCGCCCATGAGTTGTAATTTTGTTGACAAAGATAAGCGTCTTGATGCAAAAAGTCCGTTTTCATGGTGAAATACAACTTTGCGCGGCGATTGACCTCCTCACATTTGCTACATCGAAAGGTTGCGCGGGAGGCATCGCATAAATTTTCAGGATTTGGATACCCGTATCGGCTCATATTCAGCGCAATTCACACATTCATGCGATTTGGCGAAACATGACGCTGCCCCCAACTTTGCAGCGCAAAAACAAATTTAAAATAAGCATGAAAACGATTGAATCAAGAGTCATCGAAAATCCGCTCATCCAAGACCGGGTAACCTTTCTCGAAACTTCGGCTGAGACCGGCGGAAAATTTACCCTCGTGCAAGTCGAACTCGCCCCCAACGGCGGCAACGATCTGCACTACCACAAAACCTTCGACGAAACCTTTACCGTGGTGGAAGGCATGCTGGGCATCCAGTTGGGCAAGGAAATCATGCACCTGAAAAAAGGTGAAAACGCAACAGCACCGACCGGTTCGCTGCACCGTTTTTTCAACCCTTCCGCTACTGAAAAAGTCGTGTTCAACGTGCTGCTTCAACCCGGTAGCGAGGGATTTGAAACGACCCTCCAAGTGGCCTACGGCCTTGCCCGGGATGGGCGCACCAGCCGGAAAGGCATCCCTAAAAGTCTGTATCACATGGCTTTAATTATCCAATGGAGCGATACCAACATCCCCGGCATTTTCACTGTCATAGAGCCTGTGATGCGCTGGCTCGCCAAACGAGCCGTCAAAAAAGGCATTGACCAAGCGTTGATTCAGGAATATTGCCGGATTTAGTCGACTGAGAATGTCGTCCGCCTTTTTCCGCCACTCATCCTGCTCATTTTGCCATTCGTCGTGCCTGAATCAAATTTTTGGGGTAAATACCTGATAAATTTGAAGGCGTTTCACCCCCATCTTTGGGGCTGCAAACAGCAGCAATGCAGAATCTTCGAGGCGCTCAAATTTTTGCGGCAGGCCGCGTCCTGCTGCTCTGCTTATTGTTGGCGACAGTCGGTTACCCGATGCTCGCGCAGTCCGATTTTGTGTCATTCAGCCACCTGACCACCGAGGATGGTCTGTCGCAGGACTTTGTGATTAGCATTGCCCAGGATGGCGATGGCTTCCTTTGGTTCGGCACCAATGACGGCTTGACGCGCTACGACGGTCGCAACTGCTCCGTCTTCCGCCATCACCCCGACGATTCCACATCGCTGCCCGACAGCCGCATCAGCGGCCTTAGTGCCGACGCGGGCGGCAGGCTCTGGGTGTCCACGCTCAACGGGATTTGTTATTTAAACCCCGACACACGGCGTTTCCAGCGGGTGCGTGTGCCTTCGCCAGTCAATCCTTCTCAGGAACAAAAAGGCTACTTCAGCGAACTGTCGTTCGACAAAATGGGCGCAGGCTGGGCGCTCACCGACAGTTTTCTGATGCGTTTGGACGCTTCTACATTGCAGGTGGAATTTTTCAAAATACCCTGCAAGACTAAAACAGAATCCCAGGTCTTCGCCGATTCCAAAGGTCGGGTATGGGTCACTATCACAGGCTGGCATTTGTTGCGCTTCGATGTGCAAACGCACCAATTCACCTACCTGCGCGGCCTGGAAAGGCCCGACAACCTGCCGCGCCCCTCCTGGCCAATATGGGTGCAGGAGGACAGCGGGGGTGTTGTTTGGCACTCCGACTGGGACCAGGCTTTTTATATCTACGACGAAACGAAACAAGAATTTGTCAACTTGAATGAAGGGGCGGGCATCGCCACAGAGTTTATTTTTGAAGATCGGCCCGGCGCTGCGCCCATGATTTGGACGGGCGGCGGTAAACACGGCCTTTGGCGAATGGACTGCGCAACGTTGAAACGCACCGAATTCCCACCCAACACGCGCAACGCTTTGGCGCACAACAATACGCGCACAACCGCTTTGTACCGCGACCCGAAAACGGGCATTATATGGCTGGGGACGGAGTTGGGCGTGGAATTTTACAACCCGAACGGCATGCAATTCGGGCGGGTGTTTTTGCCCCAACCCGCCAATCAAGACCAGTTTCACAGCGTTTCGTCCATGATGCCCGACCCCGACGACCCCGATAAGTATTGGGTGGGCGTTTGGGCGGTCGGTTTGTTCGAGTGGAATAGGAAAACAGGCACATTCAAACGCTATCGGACAGAGGATAAAGCATTGTTTTCCAATGAAATATTCGACATTGCCCGCGACGGGCAGGGGAATTTGTGGCTGGCGACGATTCTCGGTGTGGAGCGATTCGACCCGCGAACCAAGCGTCACAAGCATTTTAAACATCCTACCATTTTTGACAATACCGACGGCAAAATTCTCTCGGTGGAAGCCGGGGCGGACGGACACATCTGGCAAGGCAGCAACAGGGCAAAACTGCTTGAAACTGACCCCGTGAGCGGTCAAACTCGCGTCATCACTTTGTATCAACACAATGGCGAAGAATTGGCAAAGCACTTTTTCTGGAACATCGAATTGGACTATCGAGGCCGCGTTTTAGTACCTTCGCCCAACGGCTTGCTGCGCTACGACCCCGTTAAAAAAAAGAACGATCACCTCCTCTACCGGACGCCCATTCTGACGGTGCTGGATGCCGTGAGCGGGCTTGACCGTCGCCTTTATGTCGCTACTGTCGAAGGTGTGTATATGCTGGATGAGCGCGATTCGGTGTTGTTTGTGCTCAATACCCGAAACGGCTTGCGCAATGAAGTCGTCCAGCACATTGATGTTGATAAACAAGGAAATATTTGGATTGCCACCGCCAACGGCCTGCACCGATACGCGCCTTCCAGCGGGAAAATTGATTACTTTTCAAAAGCTGACGGCTTGTTTCTCAGCGACCTCACAGAAGGTTTTTCTGTGATGCCCAACGGCGAAATATTCGTGAGCGGCAATTACTCTTTCAACCTGCTCTCCCTCGACAATCAGGAAAGCGTCTCTCCCCCACCGCGCATCGCGCTCGACGACATCCGGGTTTTGGAAAAATCCGTCGGATGGGCCAAGGGGCAAACTTTGCGCCTGCGACCGGGCGAAAATGTTGTCACCTTCGACATCGCGCTCATTCAATTTATCAAAGCCGACCAATCCCAACTCTCTTACCGGCTCGAAGGCTTCAACGAGGACTGGACGGATTGGGCGGCAGGCAGAATCAACACCATCACCTTCACCAATCTCGACGCGGGAGCATACACCTTGTATGTGCGCGCCCGCAATGGCGACGGCGTTTGGAGCGAGGAAACGTTGGAAATTCCAATCGAGGTGATTCCGCCTTTTTACGAGACCTGGTGGTTTTACAGCCTGTGCGGCCTTTTTTTGTCCAGTGTTTTGTACAGCATCTACCAATATCGGCTCAATGTGCGCCTGCGCATGGAAGCCATGCAGGCGCGGGCGGTCGAACTGGAGAAACAACGGCTGCTCAACGAGATTGCACTCCTGAAAACACAGGTGAACCCACATTTTCTGTTCAACAGCCTGAGCATTCTGTCGTCGCTCGTTCATGTGAATGCCGACTTGTCGGAGCAGTTTATTGACCAGTTGTCGCGCTCCTATCGCTATATTTTAGAGCAAAAAGACCAGTCATTGGTGACGATTCGCACCGAAATGGAATTTATCCGCGCCTATGTCTTTTTGCTGAAAATCCGTTTTGAAAACAAACTCGATATGGACATCCGGCTCAATGAAAATGAATTGGACAAATACAAAATAGCCCCGCTCACGCTTCAATTGCTCGTTGAAAACGCCGTCAAGCACAACCGGATGTCGAATAAAACGCCCCTCCTGGTAACCGTCGAACAAAAAGGCGACGTGCTCGAAGTACGCAACGTTTTCCGGCCCAGAGGCGAGGCCGTCCACTCCACCGGCGTAGGTCTGCAAAATATCATCAACCGCTATGCTTTGCTCACCGACCGTCTTGTGTGGGCCGGCGAACGGGAAGGCGAATTTGTGGTGATCATACCTTTATTGTCATGATGCCGGAATAAATGATCCGACCGCGCAAAACCAGGAAAAAATCACCGTCATTCATCCCTTGTTTTCGGGCATTCGTCAAAGCATTTTTGGTGAAAGGGCAATCACGGGAATATCTTTGATTCATCAAAAAGCCAATGTTGTACAATGTATCTTTTTTCAATTCTGCCACATGAAAACGCCCGACATTTGTATCATGAAAACAACCTGAAATGCAGCCGATGAAAACAACTTTAATCCGGAGTAAATAGAAAAAGAAATGAAAAAACAATCTTCCTCACGCCTGTGATTCCCACTTCGTAATCACGCATTTGTGAATCCGGCGGAACAAAAAATCGGCGCGACCGCGCATGATTTCCGGACACTTGCCGTCCGTGTCAGCAGCTTTTGCTGTTGACAAAATCTATCCGGCATTTTCATTTTTTTTCAAAGGAAGCCCGGCTGCAAGAGCGGGGCTATAGAGCGCAGTCTGTCCCGTCGTGAGCGGCGGCGATGACGCCGCAAGTTCGAACCCTCATTGGTTCGGGATGGGCTGCTTTTTCAATCGGTTAATGGTTCTTGGTTCCTGGTTGCCAGTTCTTGTATCCTGTTTGTCGGGAATCAGGCAGGGCATCGCTTACCAATAACCGGCAACCAACAATTAACAACCAACAACTAAACAATTCTTCAATCATGAATGCCATCCTGTCTAAAATCCCCGTAGCCACAGCAGGCGAAATCCGCTGGTACAACGGCAACCAGATCCGCTTCCTCATCAATCCCGAAGATACCCTGGGTGAATTTTCCCTCCTGGAAATGACTTCCCTTGCCGGCACCGAGCCGCCCATGCACGTTCACCGGAACGAAGACGAAACTTTTATCATCCACGAAGGCGAAGTACGCATCTTCATCGGCGAACAAGTGATTGACGCCAAACCCGGAATGGTCGTATTCGCACCCCGCGGCATCCGCCACACCTTCAAAATCACGACCCCTGCGGTACGATGGAGCCTGATAATGACACCGGGCGATTTTGCCAACTTTTTCCGCGAGATGAGTACCGAAACACCGCAGGCAGGTCTCATTGCACCGCCCACACCCGCAGAATTTAAAGCCCTTGCCCAACACACCGAACGACGCTACGGCGTGTATTTCCCTCAAAACAGCCTTTGAAACCCGTAGCAGTGGCAGTAGCAGTAGGCAGTGGCAGTAGCAGTAGGCAGTAGCAGTGGCAGTAGCAGCAAAACAGTCACTAAAAATCCAAACCTCAAGTGCCCAACCCTGAAACCCAACCATGCAACCTTGAAACCTTTCTAATTCACTCACTATCAAAATATTAAATTAAGCATGAAAACTCTTCTTTCGAAAATCAACCTGACCACATTGGCCCTTTTCCTGCTCGTCCTGCCGAGCCTCAACAGCTGCAAAAAAGACGACGACGACAAAAACGATCAACCTGCCCGGCAGGAAACCCTCGACGGTAAATGGAACGTAACGTCCTTCAAACTCGGCGGTGTGGAAGTAAAAGGGTTGATCGTCGCTACCTCCAAATTTGAATTCGACGCCACCAATGCCACGAGTGGCGACTTCACCTGGACCATCACTTACATGGACGGCAGTGCTGCCGATACCGCAACCGGCGATTATGCGCTGAGCGATAGCGGCAAAAAAATCACCCTGATCGATGGCGACGGCGATGCTTTGCAGTTCGACATGGAATTGGACGGCGACCAACTCGAAATCTCCGGCACTATGGATGAAGGTGCGACGATAATTAAAGCGGAGAAAGAGTAATTCCATCAGATTTTTTCACACATTATCAATTTTTTAAGCATGAAAACGAAATCATTTCTGGCACTTTCGCTCTTCGCTGCCATCTTTTGGCTGAGCAATTGCCAACAGCAATCTACGGAAAAAATCACCACCGTAGAATCCAACGTCTCCAACGAAGCCCAGGTAAAGCGCGGCGAATACCTCGTCAGTTTTGCCATGTGCGACGACTGCCACACACCAAAAACAATGACCCCGCACGGCCCCGTATTTGATATGTCGCGCCGTTTTTCGGGTCACCCGGCAGAGGAAATCTTCACCGCAGAAGGCAAGAAAGAATTGATCACCAAAGAGTTTGTCGCAGTGTTCAGCCCAGGTCTGACGGCTGCCGCCGGCCCCTGGGGCGTATCTTATGCCGCCAACCTCACACCCGACGACACGGGTATCGGCACCTGGACCGAGGCGCAGTTTTTGAAAGCCATCCGCGAAGGGAAAAGCAAGGGTATGGACGGCACGCGCCCGCTCCTGCCGCCGATGCCCTGGGAAGTCGTTCGGAACATGACAGATGAAGATTTGAAAGCCGTGTTCGCCTACTTGCAAACGGTGAAACCGATCAAAAACGTAGTTCCGGCTCCGAAAACGCTTTAATTCCGTTGAAGAATCAGCCGGGCCATGGAATTTTCGGGAGAATTTGTTGTTGCAAATAGAATGTTAGAGCCGGTAATTTTGCATTTCACATTATATCATTCACAATCTAACTTTTTAGAATGAAAGTCAACTTTTTTCCGGCTTTTTGCCTCCTGATCGCCATGTCCTGGCTGACCAACTGCCAACAACAACCCGCTGAAAAAACCGCCGTCGCCGAGGCCCCGGCGCCCAAAGAAGACCCGGCAAAACGCGGCGAATACCTCGTCACTGTGCTTGGTTGCGACGACTGCCACACCCCTAAAAACATGACGCCGCAGGGCCCCGTCGCCGACATGTCGCGCCGTTTTATGGGCCATCCGGCAGAGGAACCTTTCATGACAAGCGACCTGAAAAAGCCCATCAGCGAACGATTTATAGCTGTTTTTAGTCCTGGCATGACGGCTGCTGCCGGCCCCTGGGGCGTGTCGTACGCCGCCAATATCACACCCGACGACACCGGTATCGCCGCCTGGACGGAAGCGCAGTTTATCAAAGCCATTCGGGAAGGCAAGTCGAAAGGGATGGAAGGCACGCGGCCTATTTTACCGCCCATGCCCATCCCGTCGTACCGGCACCTGACGGACGACGACCTGAAAGCCATGTTTGCCTACCTGAAAACAGTGAATCCGGTAAAGAACGTAGTGCCGGCGCCTAAAACGCTGTAATTCAAGTCATTAAAGAGTCATTAGGGGTCATTAGGGGTCATTAGGGGTCATTGAGAATTACCGTTTAATGACCTCAAATGACCGTTTAATGACCTTTAATGACCTTTAATTTCCCTCTGTTTCACTTGTCGCAATTTGTCCCTTTTCTGTCGCGTCGTGCGACAGTCCGGGGAAGTCATTGCCCCGAATTTTGCCACGTCAATTTCAACTAAAATAACACCGCTATGAATATCCTGGAACAAATGCTCGCCATTGCTGCCATTGCCGTCAGCGGAGCAGGAATACGAACCGTTTTCAGCGCCATTGCTTTACGCCGCCGCCTGAAATGAATGTAAACCGGAACCCCGTTCCGGCAACCCGGTAAACCGGAACCCCGTTCCGGCAACCTTGATGAACAAACAGCCGGAACAAGGTTCCGGTTTACAACAAAAACGAAGCTTTGAAAAAATGAAAAAACTGATTTTCAGCAACTTGTTTGCTATCGCCCTCCTCCAAATCGCTGCCCAGCCGGTTGTAAAAACGGACGTCGCCGCACTCCTGAACGAACTGCCCGCTCCGCCAATTACCATCGCCGATGCTTTCCGGCGCGCTTACACCGGCGACGCGACCAATCCCGATGCAATCCGGTATTACCAGAACTGGACAAACAAAGTAGAACGTGCCGGGCTGGAGGTACAGACCCTGACAAAAGAGTTTTACAGGAAGTATCCTACGGGTGTCCGCCCTACACCTCAACCCGTTGCAGCATCCAGAGTGACGCCGCAGCAACAATCGTCGATGGACGCGGCTACTTCCGAACTCGCCCAAAAAATGCTGAGCGACCCTGAATTTGCCAAAAAATTTTCCCAAATGAGCGAGCAGGAACAACATGCCTATATCGCTAACCTGTTGGCAGAGAAAGGTTTGAAACCGGTCAACGGAACGCCCAATGTCCACAATGCCCCGATCCCCGGCACGGACATAGCATGGGCCGAAATGTGCAGTGCCTACTCCCAATCGGCAATGGATATGAGCCGCTGGGAGGCGCAAACGGCGTTGCAACAGAAATATGAAGCACAGCACCAGCAAGTACGCGACTGGACCGAAGCCGAAATCAAAAAACTCCCCATGATCTCATTCGGAGAATACGGCCACGACCACGACCCTGAAAAAGTGAGCGCCATTAAAAAACAGGCACTTGTAAAACACCGCGACGTCGCCGAGGCCATGCTGAAAGAAGCCGCCGGTATGTTCGATCAATTCCGCCGGCAAACATTGGAACGCATCGCCCCGCTCAACGACGCTTTGAAACAAGTCAACTACGGCGCGACTTACGATTTCGGCAATTTCTATACAACCGTCCTCGGCGCTCAGGGAATGATGTTCGGCGACCTGCACAATATGCTGACCAACGAGGTCAATATCATCAACGAATGCGCCCGCTGGGAGTACGAGCTGCACCACTTCAAATAACCCGCACTCAAGATACCGGCTTAATTACTGGTTCATCCCCGCCAACGGCTCAACGCCGCGAGGCGGCCGGTCGGCGGGGATGTAGTTTTGCATCAGCTATCAGAACAAAAACATCTTACGACGAAAGCCATGCGTACCCTCTTCCTTGTTCAATCCATCCTGTCACCGTCCGGCAACAGCGCTCTCTTGCCACGCACCGAAACGCAGGTTCCCGCTTCCTGGCCGCTTGTCGGCCCGGAAGAACGCCGTTTGCTCGAAGCGGCCGCTGCAGGAGAACAAACAGCATACACAATATTGGTGCGGCGATACAGAAGCGCCGTGTTTGCCATTGCCATGCGGCTTACTGCCAACCAAAACGACGCCGAGGAAGTAACGCAGGATTCATTTCTGCGCGCCTTCCGTTATTTCGCCAATTTCAGGGGAGAGAGCAGTTTCAAAACCTGGCTGTTGCGTATCACCGGGCGGGTGGCCATCGACCACCTGCGCCGCAAGAAATCAGACACCGTTTCGCTCGATGCACCCGAATCACCCGTAGCACGTATGTCTGAAAAAAGCCCGAGCGGGTTGCAGCACCTGCTGCACGACGAGCGCAGTGCATTGTTGCAAACAGCCATGCAAAACCTTTCAAAGGAAGATGCTTCTGCGTTGCAACTGTTTTATTTCCACGAAAAAAGCATTCAGGAAATCACAGTAGTGATGGGATGGACGGAAAGCAACACTAAAAGCCGCCTCAGCCGTGCACGGCAGCGGTTGCGGGTGGTGCTGACGGAGAAATATGCGGGGGAGTTGGAGGAGTGGGGGTGAATATCACATCCCCACAAAATGCCGCACCAATTCATGCCCCGCATACACCGGCTGCTCCTGCCGCTCTGCCGCGTCGGGTGCTTCTCCATGTACAACGAAGTCCAGAACGGTTTGTGTAATGCCGGCAGTGCCGAGATGATGACCGCCTTCCGATGGGCTGTACAAACGGCTGTCCGGCCAAAAATCAAAATAACGCCGCGCTTCGGCATAAGGCGTCACTGCATCGCCGGGGTTGTGTACCAACAAACCCTCGATATGCGAATAGTCTGCCGTCATGAGGGCAAAATCAAAATCCTCGATCGGATGCCCGATGCGCTGTTCAAAGTTGCGCACAAGGCGCCAATACAGCGACGGCCAAAGCCCCAGTGCCTGTTGGTAGTCCCGGAACACACGCGGTGCGTAACTGAAGGAGGCCATGATGACCATACGCCTGGGGTGCATGTAACGAGGCAGGTTCTGCAAAGCGTATACGCTGCTGCTGCCACCGAAAGAATGCGCCACTATAGCCTCCAGGGGACCGTATTCCTGCACAAGCTCCTGAATAATAGCCGCATTGAGCGGAATACTCATCCGCCCTGACGGCGCCAGGCCATGACCCGGCGGATCGTAGGCCACCACCCGGTAGCCTGCTTCCAGCAATGCCGGCACAAAATGGCGCCAGCGACCCGCGTTGTAGCCCCAGCCATAACTCAACAAAACTAAGGGCGCTTCTGCTTCACCCCAGTGGTATTCCACGATTTCCTGCCCGGCTACCTGACGCCTTATTTGCAGGGCAGTATCCAAAAATGCCCGTTCTTTCTCACGAACAGTGGGCTTCGGAGGGGTAGCAAACAATCGAATGGCGGCTTCAGTCGCCTGCTGCGGTGCAGCCAGCGACCAGAGGTTCAGGCCGAATCCGGCGAGTTTGTGAAGGAGATGTTGCATGACGAATATTGTTCTCATAAACTTTTATCAACCTTGATTAACCCAATCCCGCCTTTCATTTGTTTCCCAAACAATGCCACTGCCCGCCCCACGAATCGTTCCAGGTGTTGCTCGTCGCCCGTGAGTTTGTACATCGTGACCGAGCCTTCGTATTCCAGCAGCAGGCGATAAGCCGTTTCGGCAGCGTCGGCAGGCCGCAAAACGGCAGAAAGAATATGGGCGACCGCCGCTTGCCATTCATCATAAGTGGTTTTGATCTGTTCGTTGAAGAGTCCTTCCCTGCCTGTTTCCAACGCAGTATTGGCGAAAAAACAACCCCTGCGTTCGTACTTGGCCAAGCGGTTTTGTCGCCGCAGCAGTTTTTCCAGGCGCTGTTCGGGCGGCAGGTCTTCCTGTGCGACAGCAAGCACGTATCTGCGCATTTCTTCCTGTGCGTATTCGACCACGGCGCGCATCAGACTTTCTTTTGACAAATGATGGTGCATCAGGCCGGATTTGCCCAATCCCGTCGAATCGGCCAGCATTTGGACCGAGGTGCCGTAGTACCCGTGCCGGTTGAATACTTCCCAGCAGCGGCGCAGCAAATCCGTTTTTTCAATTTTTTTGACTGGCATTATACCGAACGTTCGTACGGCAAAGATATATACGTTGCGCTCAAACTGGCAAGCATTAGTGACAATTTTTTTCAAGAAAAATTTTTGCTGCCAGCAGACAAGCAACACGGAGTAGTTTTGCTCCTGAAAATCAACACTCTTATGAATCTCTCTTTACTCGGCAAAAACGCCCTCGTCGGCGGTGCCAGCGCAGGCATCGGTCGCGCCGTCGCTGTCGAACTCGCCGCGCTCGGCGCCAACGTCACCCTGCTCGCCCGCACCGAAAGCAGTTTGCAAGAAGCCGCCACCTCACTTGACACGTCGCAAGGACAGCGACACAGTTACATCGCCGCCGACTTTTCCGATTCAAAAAACCTTTTGGAAAAAGTAACTGCCCTGCTCGAACGCCAGCCTGTCCACATTTTGATCAACAACACGGGCGGCCCGCCCGGCGGCCCCATCGCTGAAGCGAGCGGTGAGGCCTTCCTCGTGGCATTTCACAACCATCTGCTTTGCAATCAATTACTGGCACAAGCCGTGTTGCCGGGCATGAAAACCGCCGGCTACGGGCGCATTGTCAACATCATCAGCACTTCGGTGAAGGAGCCGATTGACAACCTCGGTGTGTCGAACACCACGCGCTGGGCGGTGGCGGCTTGGGCCAAAACCTGGGCCAATGAGGTCGGTCGCTACGGCATTACGGTCAACAATGTGCTGCCGGGTTATACCCGCACCGGGCGTCTGGTCGAGATCATCGAAAAACGCGCCGCAGCCAGCGGACAAAGTATCCCGGAAGTGGTAGAGCAATTCAAAAACCAAGTCCCTGCCCGCCGTTTTGCCGAGCCGGCGGAGATTGCAGCGGCAGTGGCATTCCTTGCCGGCCCTGCTGCAGGGTATATCAACGGTATCAATTTGCCGGTAGACGGCGGCCGGACACGAAGTTTGTAACCGCAGCTGTTTCACAAGAAAATATTTTGACAGGATTGACAAGATTTACAGGATTTATAAACCTCTTTTGAAGTAAATATCCTGTAACTCTTGTCAATCCTGTCAAAACCCCAACTTGATAAATCCTGTAAATCCTGTCAATCCTGTCAAAACCCCAACTTGATAAATCCTGTAAATCTTGTCAATCCTGTCAAAACCCCAACTTGATAAATCCTGTAAATCTTGTCAATCCTGTCAAAACCCCAACTTGTCAGGTAACAAAAAAAAGCCGCCCTTGGGGAGCGGCTTTAGAACCAGTTGAAAGCGCGTAAGCAGATGAAGGTTTCTCAATTTCTTAATTCGGGTGAAAACCGTAGTTCGACAGGATTTTCTCCTTGAGTTCTTTGCGCGCAAAGAAAATGCGACTCTTCACCGTGCCAAGCGGCAGTTGAAGTTCATCGGCAATTTCCTGGTACTTGAATCCTTCAAAGTGCATCGTGAACGGCACACGAATACTGTCGTCGAGGGCCGACACCATTGCATTCAGTTCCTTTAACATGATCCCGCCTTCGGCAGCATTGGTGGTCGAATGACTGCCGGAATTGAGGTAATACTGGTTGTCTGTGGTATCGAGGATGGTGTTGGCTTTGACCTTCTTGCGGTAGTTGTTGATAAAGATGTTTTTCATTATCGTAAACATCCACGCCTTGAAGTTCGTGTCCGGTTGAAACTTATCGCGGTTGAACAGCGCGCGATACGCAGTTTCCTGATACAGGTCTTTGGCGTCCTCCATGTTCTTCGTCAGGTTGTAGGCGAAGGAGTGCAGCAACGTCGTCAAAGTGTTCAGTTTGCTATTGAATTCCATGCTGGTCATGGTATACCTCCGTGTTTGTTGAATTGATGACCCAAAATTACGACCCTGTTGAACGACATCCAAATTTTGCTTCAACAAAAATATGTCAACAATTGTCAAATTTTGATGTCAAAACATCTATTTAGGTTGTTAAAGTCTGACAATCAATATTTTACACTATTTTGAAGGAGTCTACACGGAAAATAATTTTCAAAAAAAAATGAAAACTAACCGCTTTGTTACACAAAATTTCCGTCGGAACGAAAGCATTATGCGTCAGTTTCAGATCAATAACGTTTTTTTTGAACAAAACATGAACAAACGCTGAACTGGCAGGTGAACAAAGTGCGCACGGATGTTTGTGGCATCATTCAACCAAATCTTCTGTTCGTACATGAAACGTTTCCTTAAAGTCCTTGTCTTCCTCACCGGCATCGCAATTATACTTTTGGGTACCGGCGCTGCATTTATCTGGTTCAGGGGTATCCCCACCTATAAAGCCGATATCCCGGCCCATATTACCCAACTGCAAGTGCCCCGCGACAGCGCCCATGTCGCCCGGGGAGCGAAAATCGCCACCCTGCTTTGCAGCGCATGTCACAAGAATGACGAAGACGGCAAACTGACCGGCCATCAAATAAAGGACCTTCCGGCTGAATTCGGCACCGTGTATTCGATGAACATCACGCAGGATCCCGTACACGGTATCGGCAACCGGACGGACGGCGAACTCTATTATTTCCTCCGCACCGGCATCCACACCGACGGTCGCTGGTCGCCGCCTTTTATGCCAAAATTCCCCCTCCTGGCCGATGAGGACGTGCATTCGGTCATCGCTTGGCTCCGCTCCGACGACCCGGCGCTCGCACCCGACAGCCGCGAATACCCGCCGAATACGTATAATTTTTTCATCAAATTTCTGGCGAACGTCGCTGTATTTCCACCCACGCTTCCCGAAAATCCGATTGTCGTACCCGACACGACAGATAAAGTTGTTTACGGGAGATATGTAGCCGACGGGCTTTGCGGCTGCTACGGCTGCCATTCGGCGGATTTTGCAAAACAGGACGCCCTGTTTCCCGAAAAAAGCCTCGGCTTTTATGGTGGCGGCAACCCCATGCTCAACATGGAACAGGAATTCGTTCTGTCGGCAAATATTACGATGGACAAAGAAACCGGCATCGGCAACTGGAACTACCAGCAATTCTATGATGCAGTAAAATTTGGCAAAAATCCGAAAGGAGGACCGTTATACTACCCGATGTTCCCGCATACCACGCTGACGGATACCGAGATCAGCGGAATTTGGGCGTACCTGCAAACGGTGCCGCCGATCCGGAATGCGGTGACCCGGTATCAGCCGGGCGCGAATTGAGAAATTTTCCGCAGCCGAGAAGGTGTCTCATAATTGGTAGCGCGGCGTTCACGCCGCCCAGTTCAAGGCCATTTATGGCCGTTTTCAAGCGAAAATCGGGCGTAAATGCCCTGGTTCCGGGCGGCGTGAACGCCGCGCTACCGATAAACACAACTTATGACACTCTCTGAGGAACTGATCACATTGCCCTCACCACCCATACTTGGTTATTTTATCTCCCGGCCCGGCCTCTTCCATTTGTTTTCTTGGAAAACTCCCAAAACCGATAAAATCTGCCTGCCCCTCTAATGATACTCCATCCAATAATATAACCTTTTGATTTTCAATCTTAAACTTCAAAAAATACCTGCTCAGCAATCGAACACAACCAGTCTCGTGGCAAGTATTTCCCCAAGTATAATACTCCATAAGATAAATACCTGGCTCTTTAGTCGGCAGGAGCGGCGAAAATTGCAATATTGTAGCATAGTCGTGTTCATAGTCCTTCAATTCTCCGGTATATTGATATGTGTTTTTTAAAGAATCCGGAATGACCAATCGCTGCTTAGTTTCAGGCAGGGGATATTTAAGGAGATCAGAATGCATCAGATCGTGAAAATACACTTTCCCGTCGATACGAATTTCTTCTCTCCTGCAAAGCAAGGGATCGAGTTTTGTCAAACCCTTGCCAGTGAGCACATCGAAAAAAGCATTGGGTTGTTTTAAATACTCAAAAATTGCCTTTGCTGCCCATTCTGCCGACTCTTTTGGCTTTTTGTATTTGAAAACAGTGCAAAAGCAAGCAGTCATTGCGAGGTATGTAATACAAATGCTCAGCAGAAATCGGTGCATGGAAACAAACATTTTGAAGTCCAAAAAACAAACCGGAAGGTACATACTTATCTTTGCCCAATGCCGGAATACACCTCCCTCGCCTCCATACAGCACGCCCTGCGTCACGGCCAAACCAACTGCCGGGACTTGGTCGAATATTACCTTTCCCGCATCGAAACGACGAAGGAACTCAATGCATACGTGGAAGTGTGGGCAGACGAGGCATTATTTAAAGCGGACGCGCTCGATGAGCGTTTCAGGAAAAATCCCAATTCAGTCGGCAAACTGTTCGGCGCCGTCATTTCACTGAAAGACAACATTTGCTACAAAGGGCACCAGGTGACGGCTGCTTCCAAAATACTGGAGGGTTTCACTTCGCTTTATTCTGCAACAGCGGTTGAGCGCCTGCTGGCGGAAGACGCCATATTCATCGGGCGCACCAATTGCGACCAGTTCGGCATGGGCTCTTCCAACGAAAACTCGGTGTACGGCCCGGTGCGGAATGCCGCCGATCCCGGGCGTATTCCCGGCGGCTCTTCGGGCGGCGCGGCGGTGTCGGTGCAGGCGGATACCTGCCTGGCGGCGCTGGGCAGCGATACTGGCGGCTCGGTGCGGCAGCCTGCGGCCTTTTGCGGCATTTGGGGGTTCAAGCCGACTTACGGGCGCATTTCCAGGCACGGCCTGATTGCCTACGGCTCCTCGTTCGATCAGATCGGCGTTTTGGCAAATAATCCGGCAGACATCGCGACACTACTGGATGTGATGCAAGGTCCGGACGAGTTCGACAGCACGGCTACTTCCTCCCCCCTCCCCCCCTCTAAAGGGGGACAACCCGGCACGCCGTCCACCCTCCACCCTCTACCCTCTACCGTAAGAGTCGCCTACTTCCCCGAAGCCCTTGAAAGCGAAGGACTTGAAGCCGGCGTCCGGGCTGTGACACAGCAGTTTATCGAACATCTTCGCAAAGCAGGTCATACGGTCGAGCCGGTTTCGTTCGATCTGCTCGATTTTATCATTCCCACTTACTACGTACTCACCACTGCCGAAGCGAGTTCCAATCTGGCGCGTTACGACGGCATTCGTTATGGCCGCCGCAGCCCGAATGCGCACAATCTGGAGGAGACGTATCTGCTATCCCGCAGCGAAGGATTCAGCGAGGAAGTGAAACGACGGATTTTGCTCGGCACCTTCGTGCTTAGCAGCGGTTACTACGACGCCTATTATACCAAAGCGCAACAGGCCCGGTCGCTCATCCGTCAACGAGTTCTTGTCATGCTGGAAGCATACGATTTCATCCTGATGCCCGCAGCGCCGACCACCGCCTGGCGTTTCGGCGAAAAATCGGACGATCCGGTGGCGATGTACCTGTCCGATATTTTCACAGTGCTGGCCAACCTGGCGGGCATCCCGGCGCTGGCAGTTCCGGCGGGCATGCACCCAGAAAACGGGCTGCCGGTAGGAGTGCAATTGATGGCTGCACCGTGGAAGGATGAAGAATTGCTACATATCTGGCAAACGTTGCCGGGAATCAAAACCGATTGATATTCAACGGAATCACTTGCCTTTTTCAGTAAAAAAAAGTCTATTTTACGACAGAGAGTTTGGCCCTGCCAAGCACCTGCCCGCCGTTGGTGTAAAACAACAGGTTGCCGTCAGCATCGCTCATGGTGCCTGTCGCGCCAACCGTCTCAACGGCAAGCGTATCCGCCGTAACAGTGGGTGGGGAGGTGGCGAAGTCGATGACATTGGCTAAAAAAGGAGGTGTAGCGGTAACGGAATAACCGGAAAGCCAGTATCGGTCGTGCTGCTGCGCCTCAGAACGGGAGAAGCACCCCCAAAAAAAGGAAAATAAAAGAAGGTGTTTTGTCATACGGCAAAAATGAGCAACCACATAAAGGATAAAAATGGGTGGCCAAAAATCAAAAGGAAATTTTGTCAATGGCAAATAGCCATCAATGACGACATCACCCCCAACTGATTCCTCGTCCGCACCAGATTATGTTCCGGGAAACGTATCTTATAATAGGTGTCGCCGGCAAGCCGGTCAGTCAGAAAGCGCAGTGCCTGTTCGCCCGTGATCCAGGCTGCCCCCAACAACAGATTTTCTTTTTCTAAGGGAGTCAAAAAATCGCCGGTTTGTTCCAGAAAGCCTCGTTCGAGCGCTTCCAGCACGTCGCTGCGGAGCGTGACGGCGGCGGGGTCGTCTTCGCGGCGATCAGGCGCAAAGGTGCGCACCATGTCGCCGAAGTCGGAGAGAATCGTGCCGGGCATCACGGTATCCAGATCGATGACCGCCATCGCTTTACGCGTGTCGTTATCGAACAAAACATTGCCGGCTTTGGTGTCGTTGTGGGTAACACGCAGCGGCAGGGCGCCACTTTTTTTCAAACGACTTATTTTGTCAAAAACGGGTTTCGCGGCAAACATCTGTTCGATCTCGGCCTGCGTTTCAGCAACACGTTGTACAGGGTAGTTTTTCAACGCTTCCAGAAAAACCTCCCAACGCCGGTCGGTATCGTGGAACCCCGGAATCGTTTCGGCCAGCGTTTCTGCCGGAAAATCGCGCAACGCCCGGGCGAATGCGCCGTAGGCCCGGGCGCCTTCATGCGCAATGTCTGCACCGGTTAAGTTTTCAGGCGCGAAAGTGTTTTCCAAAAACGGGAACACGCGCCAGTAGTTTCCGGCTTCGTCGCACTGCAATAAATCACCGTCCAAAGCGGCTACCGGCGCAATCACACGATACGGATATTCCTGCCTGCCGAGGTGCTCGCACACCAGCCGGATGTTGCGCATCACCGCTTCGGGGTTTTGAAAAACGAGGTGATTCAACCGCTGCAACAGCCAGGATTCCGTTGCTCCATCTTTTTCAAAATCAATGCGATAGGTGTCGTTGATGTTGCCGCTGCCGATGGCTGTGGCGCCGAGCCAGCGGTCGAAAGTGAAGAAGCGGCGGGAGAGTGATTCGAGAATCATTAAGTGTCATTGCAAATATCAAACGTAAATGTCGCAACGACCCGTTTAATGACTCGTAACGAACTTTTTTCATTACCCTTTATATGACTTTCAATGCCCTCCTTCACAAAACAGATATGACCACACCCACTTGATTTTTTCAAAATTCCAGCGCCAATCCCGCCCATCCCAGGGGCCGGGTAAATATGTATAAAGAAACGAGAGCCGGACGCTATAGTACATCAGGAATACCATCACCTCAAGTAATACGACCTGCACACAGGTGTTGCGCAAAGCAAAAATTTTTTCAAAAACAAACGCCAACGGGATGGCCAGCAGCGCGTAATATTCCACGTAACAGCGGTGACCGAAAGCGCCGCCAAACCACCATGCCCACCAACTGGCAAAAACGTATGTTGCAATGCAAAAAATGAGCAGCAGCGCAGGCGCCTGGTGTTTCCGCGCTTTCAAGCCTCCAAAAATACCCAACACCATGATCAGGACCATCGGCGAATAGAGAAAAAGCCCGTTTTGTACGTCGAAGAGCACATCGGTTATTTTTGGTTTGTTCCAATAAATGAAATATTCGTCCGTATAGGAGTAACACATCCAGTTGCCCGTCATTTCGTGCCAGTAGAGCATTTGCGGAATAAAAAACAGCAACGCCGTACCCGCCGCAGCTGCCAGTTGCAGTGGGATGCGGAGCAGGAACAACACCCGTTCCTTCAGTGCTTGCCAAGCATAAACATCGTACAACAACACGAATAAACCGATCAGAGCATTGGTCGGCCGGATCAACACAATCCAGCCCAGTGCCCCACCCAGTAAAGCGGCATTTTTAAAGGACGGGTTTTGCAAAAACTGCGGCGTTTGCCATACCACAAAAGCGAACAGGCAAAAGGAGTAGACATGCGAAATACTCATCTCCCGCGTTGTGTAATGGAACAGGTTGGTACCAAAAAACACCGCCAGCACAGTCCAGCAGGTGACCCGTTCCGAAAAATGGCGCAAGAGCGCTCTTTGCATGAAAAACAAACCCAGGAAGCCAAAAAAGTACCCACAAATCGCCATGGCCCTGCAGTAATGGATATTGAAATAGTCTTTCCAATCGTAGTTTTTGGCCTGGCAGTACATTTTGGTAACAAGAAAAAAAGGCGCCTCGAACAATGCTACCCCGCAGGTGAATTTGATCATTTGATCATCCTGCGCGTCGCGCTGCGGCCAAAGCGTACCTCCCGGTATTTGATGAAAATCACCGATGATGAACAAGCCGGGAAGATACAGGTAGTAACCTTCCGAGTCCGACCATATTACGCTGCGCGGATTGAGCGCAATGCGATGAAACACGACCGGCAACAGAAGAAGAAACAAGAGTGGAAGATAATTGCGGCGTAGAAATTTCATTTTACAGCAATGGTCAATGGTTAACCTGACGCTTCAGCAAATTGAAAATCAGGTGATTGATCATGCTGCAAGGCAGCGGCCCTAATCGAAAGTCTCTACCCTTAAATCATCGATCCGGACGCTCTTCTCGCTGCCTGCATTCCAGAACAAAACCTCCATAGTGCCAAAACTGTCGTCGGGCAGGCGGGTGTCGAAAAAAAGCGTCTTCACCTCGCTGCCGTCGACGTGCCGTTGCAGGCGGATGATATTCTGCTTGACGATCCGGTCACTGAACTTGAAGCGCACGAAGAATTGCGTCATCTGCCACGTATTCCACTCTTTCGGATCGCATTGGAAGGTAATGGTGCTGCGCGCCCAGCGCGGCATGGTGTCCGGATTTGCAGGTGAGCCGTAAACCGTATAGACCGGAGAGAACTGGTTTTCCTTGCTCAACATCAATGACCGTGTCCCGGATATGGGCTTTTCAAGGGTCACGGCGCTGGTGTCGCTGTCGAAATTATTGACGTACACTACCTGTACGTTGCGCCTTTCCGCACCTTTGAATTCCTCCTTCGTATCCAGCAATTTCAGCCAGTCGCGCTCCAGTTCGTAGCGACCCAATACTTTGAGCATGAATGCTTTAGTCATCTGCTCCGCTATAAAAAGCCCGTTGCCCCGGTGCGCCTGGTGGCTCCACCACAGGTTGATGTAAATACACATTGCTGCCAACGGAACAAATAGCCGGCGCCGCCGGCCGCGTTCCGAAACCCGGGTAATAAAAGCCGCCAACGGAAACGCCCACAGAGGGTAACTCTGTACCATCGCCCGCTGGCCGAGGCTGCCGCCGTACCACCAGATGTCCCAGGCGGCTGTGATGTACAGCGAAACGAGACAGAAGAGGAGGATGGCGGGAAGCAACCCCAGCAACCCCACCCCCGACCCCTCCCCCACAGGGAGGGGAGAAGTAGAGAACACCGCAGAGCGTTCAACAGCCGATGTCGCGGTACCCTCTGCGGTGTCCTCTACGTCTCCCCTCCCTGTGGGGGAGGGGCCGGGGGTGGGGTTGACCCGGCGCAACAAGAACAACCCCAACACCGCAAACACCATCATAGGTGTGTAAATCAGCCAGCCGGCCCGGGCACTGAACAGCACGTCGGTCAGATGCGGATGGAGCCAACTGAACCCCTGTTCCCGATAACTGTAAACAATCCATTCACCGGTTATGTATTTCCAGTAGGCCGGCTGAAGAAGAATAACCGCACCTGCGACAAAGGCCGCGAGGGTCATTTTAGAAAAATGTTGTTTGAAAAATAAAAACCGTCCGCGCAGGGCGGTCCAGGAGCCGGCACCCCACAATACCGGTATGATCGCCGAAACGATCTCTGTGGGGCGGGTCAGCGTTGCCCAGCCGACAAGCAATCCGATAACACAGGCCCAAACAAAAGCAGGCTTTTGATAAAACCGTATCGTACTGAAAATCAATAACGTGTAGAGCGTAAACAACCAGTTGTGCGTCATCGCACCGGTAATACTTGCGTATTCTAAGTAGTTGGTGCCAAAAACGAGGCAAATCAAAACGGCGGCCACGATCGCATCTGAAAAATACATTTTCAATACCCGCCGCAAAAACCACAACCCGATGAGCGCCACGATCAAACTGCCCCAACTGACAGCTGCCTGGTAGGGCAGCGAAAAACCGTCGGCCGGGTAGCCGAGCGGTTCCGCAAGCAGGTGCGCGACGCCGAACCAGGGCAGGAATTGCAATGCCTGGCCCATCGTGTATTTCATCACCCAGTTGCCCGAATCATGTTGGAATGCCTGCCCCATGCCGGGACCCGGATGATATTTTTCCTCTACCCCACCCCACCAGTTCAGTTGTTTCAAATCCTTGTAAATCAAGGCGGCCGGCAAATAGAGGTAATAACCCGATACGTCCCAACTGATGGTCGCTTCGGTGCCCGGCTGTTTCCATTTCGGGTAATAGAAAAATGAGGTCGCTACGAGCAGCGCTCCACAAAGCAGATATGCGAACAGGGAAAAACGAGACATGGGTTGGTTATCGGTTATTGGTTATCAGTTATCAGTAATTGGCGGATGCTGAAGAGAAAGTATTTTGTGGGATTTTTGCCCGCAAAATCATGTTTTTTTCAATAACAGCCATATCAATTTACCGATAACTGATAACCAATAACCGATAACCATTCATCCAATCAATCCACCCAATCCGCCACAAACACATTGGTATCCCGTCCGCCGCCGTTGTTGCGGTTGGAGCAGAATACGAGTTTTTTGCCGTCGGGCGAAAACATCGGGAAGGAGTTGAAGATACTTTCGGTAGTAATCTGTTCCAGCCCGGTGCCGTCTTCGTTGATCATGTACAGTTGGAAATCGTAGCCGCGGGTGGAGTGATGGTTGCTGCTGAAAATGATCTTTTTGCCCGAAGGGTGGTAAAACGGCGCCCAGTTCGCTTTGCCGAGTTTGGTCACCTGGCGCAGGTTGGAGCCGTCGGCATTGCAGACGAAAATTTCCATGGCCGTGGGAGCGACGAGGCCCTCTTTGAGCAGGTCTTTGTATTCTTTGATGTCTGCTTCCGTTTGGGGGCGGCTGGCGCGGAACACAATTTTGGAACCGTCGGGTGAATAAAACGCGCCGCCGTCGTAACCCAACCCATTGGTGATTTGCTTCTGGTCGGAGCCGTCGAGGTTCATTGTCCAGAGTTCGAGATCGCCGCTGCGGTCGCTGGTGAACAGGATTTTGTCGCCTTTGGGGCTGAGCACGGCTTCGGCGTCGTAGCCGGGTGTATTGGTGAGGCGCTTCGTCACATTTCCTTTCAAATCAGCAACATAGATGTCAAACGTATTGTAAATCGGCCAGAGGTATTTGCCGCCGGCCCGCAGATTCGGCGTGGGCGGGCAAGTATCGGCGCCGGCGGCAGTGCTGGCAAACAGGACGTGTTTGCCGTCGGGCATAAAGTACGAGCAGGTGGTGCGGCCTTTGCCGTTGCTGATAGCCTTTGGGCGGTAGTCAGGTTTGCCTGCCGCTTTTTTCACTTTCATGGCAAAAATCTGGTCGCATTTCAAGCCCCACTTCGCGTTGTTGCTTTGGAAAGTGAGCCATTGACCGTTGGGGCTCCAGTAAGCCTCCGCGTTGTCGCCGCCGAAGGTGAGTTGGCGAATGTTTTTGAGGTGGGTTTCGGGTTTCGGGGTTGCTGGTTGCTGGTTGTTGGTTGTTGGTTGTTGGTTACTGGTTGCTGGTTGCTGGTTGGGATTTTGAGAAAAGAGAGGAGGAGACGTAATTAGCCCCAACGTCGTCAGAACGATGGCGGGCAAGGAGAGGTTTCGGTGCATGATAAGTAAATTTTGGTGCAAGATTAGGGTAGTTGCAGGTAACGGCGGTCAGGATTGGGTAAAAAATGAGAAATAACTCACCTGATCATTTGGCAATATATTAAGTTTAAATTAAGCCTTGGAGCAGGTCTTGTGCCACCGGGTATTTCGACTGAGTTTTGTATAATTGAAAAAACTAATAAAAAAACTCAAGACATGAAACAATCAAAAATCTACGCTTTAGCCTTTTTTCTTCAGGCTATCATCATCTCCCCCCTTTTTTCACAAGAAGGTGGCGACGACTGGAATCCCCATCTTGCTGATTTTGAGACCTGCCTTGGAAGCACTTCACCGGGAGGCATTGTATCTTGTGACGGGATAACAGTCCCGTCTTATTCGTACCCATTTCCCCAATTAGTTACTTGCAATGCCACAAGGGCTACCATTGACCCTCCCAATGCAGGTACCGTCCTTTCATTGAATTGCGATGGGTCTGTTTCGGGCTGCAGCCCAAGTGTATGTGTTTCGTGGGCACTGCCTGGAGTCCACGAAATCACGGTAGAGTACTCTTGCAGACTTGGATATGATGAAAGCCGTACGCGGTCAGTATATGTTTCGCTGCCGTTTTTCAACTACTCTGTCTTCACACTCACAAACGTGTCCAATTGCACCGGATTTTATGGAGCTTTCACGCTCAATCGCACCCAGACAGGCGGGCCGGTAAAACGGCACCGGGTAGAGGTGTGGGAGATAGATGCGAATGGCAATTTTGTCGGCTCATCTCCATATTGGTCTTACGGTTGGTATGATGGCGACATACGAACAAGAGAATTCGATCTAACAGACAACTTCTCCCCTGAAGTTGGAAAAAGGTACAAAGTCAAACTCCTGACCGAGAGCGCGTGTGGGTCGCACGAATACACGAACCCCACAGTTTATACTGCCAATGCGCCCATCCCGACTGTTGATTTCAAAATCAACAACTCAAGTGTGTTCCCTGCCGAAATGTTCACTTGTAATGAAGCACCGATGATTCTGAACAATGCAGCTACGTTTACAGGCTGCAGCAATGTAAATTTGTTTCAGGCACGCATCACAATGGAGCAAGCCACTACTGCCTGTGGCACGCCTGTACCGGGCACCGCTATTCAAAAAACACTGTCGTTCAGCCAAAACTTCGACTTGCGCAGCCTTTTCCCTCAATATGCTAATCAGCAGGGATTTTACTTGATTAGCTATGAAGTACGCACCAACCTGTCCAATTGGTTCGGGCCGGTTACAAAGTGTGTGAGCATCAATTCTTTGGCCCCCTCGAACGCGGAGTTCAAACTTATCCCGCCCAGCGGAGTGCCGCTCAACCGCTCCTCCGACCCCAATGCCGCCAACGCCGAATTAGGACAACTCTCCTGCGGGCTTACCGTAGATGGCTATATCAGCCAGTTGGGCAGTATTGACGGATACAAAATTCAAATCTGGCGAACGAACTCTAATGGGGAAATTGTAGAGCCAATCTTCAATCCTGCCAACTTTACGACCGTAGATGCGAATAATCCCTTGCCGTTGACGCGCCTGTTCAATATCCCGGAAATTGCAAACGGCTACTTCTTGGGCTTGACCCAACAACAGGTGCTCGATTATCGCTTTAAAGTTCGGCTGACTGTGGTGAACGAATGTGGCGAGAGTTTCCAGGAGTCCTTTTTCAGAATGAGGCCGAACTGTCCGTTTTGCCTTGTGAACAACGGCAACAACGAGAACGGCGCAAGCATATATTCTGATTCGGAGTCTTTTTCACTTGAACTTAACCCCAACCCCATGCAGGAGCAGTTGAATGTCCGCTTCGACCTGCAAAAAGAAGGCTTGATGCAGTTTGGCCTGTTCGATGCCAATGCCCGGCCAGTGATGAACTTCCAGCGCAACGTGCCTCAAACCGGCGACAACTTAACGGAGGTTTTTGAGGTTGCGCATTTGCCCGCAGGTGTGTATTTCTGGCAAATGGCTTACAATGGCCAGAACATTTCCGGAAAAATAGTCAAAAACTGATAGCAAGTTTTTATGACAAGGTGTGCCTGGCCGAGATGTCGGTCAGGCACACCTTGTCTCTTTTTATTCAACGGGTTATGAAACAGCGTTTTCTCATTATTTTGCTTGCATCGCCTTTGGGCTCTGCTGGGCAAGTCAATCTGGTGCCAAACTGGAGTTTTGAAGCTACCAACACCTGTGTGTTGGGGCAGTACCAAGGCATTGACACCGTGTGGCACAACGACCCGCTCGACTTCGACAAAGTGCAGCAATGGATGTCGCCCAACTATGTGACGCCTGATTATTTCAATGCCTGCCAGACGGATGTTTTATCGTTCAGGGTTTCCGTGCCGGCCAATTTTTCAGGCTTCCAATATGCCAAAACCGGTCAAGCATATATGGGCATTCTTGCTTACTCAAACAATATTCCCTTCGCTCCCGATGGAACGGCATGGGAGTATATCCAGACCAAGTTGGTCAGCCCGCTCGAAGCCGGAGCAATATACTGCGGCAAGTTCAACGCCAGCCCCAGCAGGGAGGATTTTGACAATATTACGGCCACAGACGACCTGGCAATGGCTGTCACAAAAGACCCGCCGCGCAACAAGGCGACGCCGCCCTACCTTGACCCGACTTCTGACACGGGCATCTACCTCGACCCACAGGTAATCAACAAAGGAGTTGTAAATAAGGACACTACTGCCTGGCAGGAAATAAAAAGCCTTTTCAAAGCAACAGGAGGGGAAGAATGGGCTACCATCGGTGTATTTGTGCGGAAAGAGGATGTGGATACTTTTATTATCAGGCCTTACACCAAGCCCGGTTTTGAACAAATATGGACGGCCTACTACTACATTGACGACGTTTCCATTGTCAAAGTAGGCGAACCGGTGTTCACTTCACGCGAGATGTCTTATTGTGAATTTCCGAACACGCTGGCTGCTTCGGAGGGATTTAGTACTTACCGTTGGAATACTGGCGACACGACCCGGGTCATTCTGGTAAACGGTCCCGGGGTTTATTGGGTACAAGTGACGCTTGAGGGCTGCGGCGTTATCACCGACACAGTATATGTGCGCCAGGCGGAATCGCCCTCCCCCTTTCAACTCCCGGATGTTGCGATTTGTCCCACACAACTGCCATACACCGTAAAAGCGCCTGCTGGTTTTCAGTCATACCAATGGAGCACAGGCGAATCCGGTCAGGCGTTGAGTACCGACCAGCCCGGCATCTATTTTTTGGAGGCGGTTCATGTTTGCGGCGTTATCAAAGATACATTCCGGGTAGAGGTTCTGCCCGACATTCCAGATTTTAGCATAGGGGATACGTTGGTTTTGTGTGAAAACAACGAATTGAAATCCGTGTACTTGTCACCGGATAAACCTCTTTCCAATTACGCGTGGTCAACAGGTTCTAAGGATTCGTTTATCATCATTGACCGGCCGGGGATTTACGCACTTCGCAGTGAGAATATCTGCGGCTCAAAAGAAGATCGGGTAATCGCCACCGGGTGTTCGACCAAAATTTATATCCCGAACATCTTCTCTCCCAATGATGATGGTTTCAATGATCGCTTTGAGGTTTTCGCCCAAGAAGTAGAGTCAGTTACACTCTCGATATTCGATCGTTGGGGGAATCTATTGCACAGAGAGGAGGGGAGCGTTGGGGTTGGCTGGGACGGCAACTTTAGAGGCAAAAAAGTGGAGTCCGGGGTTTACACTTATCTCGTATCGTACCGACGCACATTTTCCCAAATCGAAGAATATTTGTCCGGCTCGGTCACGGTCGTTCGATGAAGGTAAAATTTGCCAATTTTGCTGCCGATGGAAAACTTGATCGCCTACTTCGCTCCTTATGGTTTTAGTGAAACCGAACTCGCCGCCATTGCCAGTTCTTTTGAAAAAAAGGATTTTCGCAAGGGCCATTATTTCGTCGAAGAAGGCAAAACGAGCCGTTACCTTGGCTTTATCGAAACGGGCGTTTTCCAATATTTTTTCAACCAGGACGGCGAGGAAATAACGACTTACGTTGTGGGCGAAAACGGTTTTGTGGCCTCGCTGGTCAGTTTTTTCAAAGAAACACCCGCCCGCGAAAACATCCGGGCTATGACGGACGGCATCTTATGGGTGCTTTCCAAAGACAAATTGGCTAGCCTGCGCCGCGACATTCCGGCCTTCCGCGAATTTTATATCGGTTTGCTCGAATGGCAAATCGGCTGCATCGACGACAGCCGGCTCAACCTGCTCATCCTCACCGCCGAAGAACGCTACCAAAAAATGCTCGCCGAAGAACCGCACCTGCTGCAACAAATCCCGTTGCAATACCTGGCCTCTATACTCGGCGTGACGCCCCGCCATCTGAGCCGGATCCGGAAAAATATCCGGTGAATTTCATTTATAGACATTTGTCCGGTAGCCGGGAAGTACCCTGGCTGACCTTTGTGCCATCAATTTAACATTTAAACTTTCGATGGCATGAAACATCTCATTTTTCCCGTATTGCTCCTTTTTTCAACGGCAATATTTGCACAAAACACGCTGCGCTCCACGCAGGAACTTTCCGTCAACGGCTTCCGCAACCCTTCTATCGGTTTGGAATACCGGTATCACCAGGTCTCCGCTCATGCGGGTTATTACCCCACCAATTTTGAATCGGGCGTCACGACGACTTTCATCCGTGCGGGCATCACAGCCTGGCTGCTGCCGATTGGCAAAAAGGAAATTCCGTCCTCTTTTTATGTCTCCGGCTCCTATCTGCGGGGTTTGAGCCGCGATTACAAAAACGAAAATGCATTTATCGCAGATGCGGGTTTTCGCTGGATGATCTGGAAAGGTTTGAATTTTCGCATCGGCGCAGCAATGCTGGTCGCTGAAGGTCATACCCCAAAATTCAACCCCACGCCCGGTATTGGATATGCCTTCAATCTCTCATCCGGCAAAAAATGAGAACCATGAAAACGGAAAAAATCATCGGGCTTTTGCTCATTGCCGGGGCTGTCTTGGTTTTTGTACCCTATACCATTTTAACTGTCATTTTCGACTACCCTGGTATTTTGCGGGAAGACACAGGTGTAGTGCTCACTCGTTTTCACGAGGGTGGTGCGCGACTTATCTGGGTTTGGTGGGCGTTTGCAATATTGGGCATGCCACTGCTCGTCGCCTATATTTTGCTGGGTCAACATTTGGAATCGGGATGGAAATGGGCACGTGTGGCCACCAATCTGGGCGTTATTTCGGGTATCACACAAATTATCGGCCTGTTGCGCTGGATCTTTGTGGTGCCGGTGCTCGCAAAAACTTACGCTACGACGGACAATGAGGCGACCAAAGAAGCGGTCAAAGTTGTTTTTCAAGCCGTGCATCAATTCGGCGGCGTGGTGCTCGGCGAACACATCGGTCAGTTGTTTACTATCGCCTGGACACTGATGTTGGCTGTGGCTTTTTCGAAACTCAAACTGACGCCCCGGTGGGTAAGTTGGCTGGGATACGTCGCCGGCGCAATTTACCTGCTGGCGCAAGCGGAACTGTTTGCCACCGTTGTGCCGGGATTTCCAGTGTGGGATTTGGCCGGTTTGATTGGCAGCACGTTGTGGCTGATTTGGCTGATAACGGTCGGGGTGTATTTTTTGAAAATGAAAACAGAACGATAAATGTTCGCCCCTACGATGGCCGGGAATCTATCAGGCGACGAACACCGCACGTTTGCACATATTGGCAAAACACCGCCAATATCGGGGAGTAGGTCGAGTTTAGGCCAACAATCGCGCTGAACAGGTCGTTATTGCACCGGCTTTCACCCCTGCATTTGTCCTTTATGCGAACACTGATCCACTTTCTTTTGCTGCTGCCCGGTTTTGCCCTTTCCGGCCAAAACATCCCCTTTATTAAAGCCGATCAAATTGATCGCTGGAAAAACGCAGACACGGACACAGTATACGTGCTCAATTTTTGGGCGACCTGGTGCGCACCGTGTGTGGAGGAGTTGCCGTCGTTTGAAAAACTGAATAAAGCATACGCAGATAAAAAGGTGAAGGTGGTGCTCATCAGCACTGATTTTAAAAGGAATGTGGAATCAGGGGTGAAGCCTTTTGTCAAAAAGAAAAAGTTGGAGAGCGCGGTTGTGTTTATGGACGAACCCAACCCCAACAACTACATCAATGCGGTGGACAGCACTTGGTCGGGCGCAATTCCAGCCACGCTGATCTGGTCGAAAAAGAAAGGTGTGTCGCAATTTTTTGAAAAAAAACTGACCTACAGCGAGTTGGAAGCGGCGGTGAAAAAGGCGTTGCAATAAGAGTCATTGGGTCATTAGAGTCATTAAGTAACCAGAAGTAATATCATCCGCATCAGGAAGACAGATCATCGTTCATCTCTCATCGTTCGTTCATCGTTCATCTCTCATAACTCATCATTACTAAAGTTTTAAGCAACATGAAAAAAGCACTCTCCCTCCTTTCGCTTGCATTGACGCTCATCGCCATGTCATTTACCGGCAATAACTCCGGCGGTTACAAAGTCGGCGATACTGCCATTGATTTCAACCTGAAAAACGTGGACGGCAAAATGGTGTCGCTGGCCGGCATCAAAGACGCCAAAGGCTACATCGTCGTCTTCACCTGCAATGCCTGCCCGTATGCCAAAGCGTATGAAGACCGCATCATCGCGCTGCACAACAAGTACGCACCGCTCGGCTACCCGGTGGTGGCCATCAATTCGAACGATAAAGACGTGCAGCCCGCCGACAGCTTCGATAAGATGAAAGAGCGCGCCAAAGAGAAAAAAATCCCCTACAACTATGTGTACGACGAAACGCAGGAAATTGCCAAAACCTACGGCGCCACCCGCACCCCGCATGTGTACCTGCTCGACAAAAACCGGGTGGTGAAATACATCGGCGCAATCGACGACAATTCCGAAACGCCTTCCGATGTGAAAGAAAAATACGTGGAAAACGCCGTGGACGCCCTGCGCAACAGCAAGGATATCAGTGTAAAAGAAACGAAGGCTGTCGGCTGCGGCATCAAGTGGAAGAAAGCGTAAGCCATTTTTCGAGCGACAGAGGCTGTCTTGTAATTACAAATTTACGATTTACGATTTTGGATTTACGATTTATCGATCCGAAATAAACAACGATCTGTCATTTTTCGCAATCATGATAATCGTAATTCCAAAATCGTAAATCGTAAATCGTTTTATCATTCATTTAACGCTCCCTTCACCAATACCTAACAGGGGCCGCCCGTTTTGTCTGAAAAATTGTCAAGATGAAATTCCCGGCCCTGCTCCCCGCGCTCCTGTTTTGCTTATTGCTGACTACGAAAATCAATGCCCAGCAAAACCGCCAACAACCGGCGGAACAATCCTTCGCCATCGGCCTCGCACCGTTCAGCCTGATCCTTCCGGGCGGCAAGTTCAACCTGCGCGGAGAATGGGCATATTCCGGCAACAGATCGCTTTCACTGCTCATCAGTATACCGCGTGCGACGCCGGCTCCATTTCTGATCGGCAATGCTTTCGATCTGGACGAAGGCGCAGATGCGACCGTCAATCGCTTCAAGGCTTTCGGCGCCGTGCTCGAACACCGTTTTTACCTGGGCCAAAATGCCCTGCACGGCTTTTACCTCGCACCTTACAGCCGTTACACCAATGTCTCCCTGACACGCACCACCCAAGTCGACGGCAGCCCGTTCAAAACTACCCTGAAAGGCGCCGTGGGCGGCTTTGGATTCGGCGCTGCGGCAGGAGTGCAGTTCCGCCTCGGCGATTTTCTTACGCTGGATGCCACGCTGGCCGGGGTGGATTTCAAATGGCTGAGCGGTTCATTCAGCTACGGCTCCGATGATCCGGAAGCCGACCTCTCCGCCCTCCGCGACAAGGTACAGGAAACCGTCGGCGACATCCCCTTCATCGGGTCCAAACTCGTTGCTGCCATTGATGGCGACGCAGTGAAAGTGCGTACACCGGGGCTGGTCATGCCGGCATACCGGTTCAATGTCACCGTGAACTACACTTTTTGAACAAGACAATGATTTATAAGTCGTTTTTTTGACAGGATTACAGGATTTTAAATCAACAACCGAAATCCTGTAAATCCTGAAATCCTGTCAAAAAAACGACTTACGCGACAGCGTTTTGTCGATCCGGTCAATCTTCAACGCACTACGCTCAATCGAACACTACCCCAATTCGTACCGTCGCTGAGGCGCAAAATATACACGCCCTGCGGTGCGTCCTGCAGGTCGAGCAATGCGCTGAACTGCCCGCCTGCCGGGGTGAAATCCAGCGTCCGGATGATTCGTCCGGCAGCGTCGAATACCTCGGCGCGCAGTGCAGCAGGCGCCTGTTGCATCGACAGTTGAAACAATCCTCCGCTGGGGTTTGGCGCGACCGTCAGGCCCCAGACAGTTTCCGGCTCTATGGTTCCAATAATGTTGATCTCCACTGATTCCGTATCCGTGCAGCCGTTTTCGTCCTTTACCGTTACGGTGTAGGTACCGTTGGGCAGGTCGGGGAATACCGGCGAATCCTGAAAATTGATGCCGTCGATGCTGTACTGGTAGGGCTGCGTCCCAAACTCCGCCGAAGCGATAATCGAATCGCCCGATACGCCGGCAGTCGCTTGTACCGGCGATGGAAGCGACACATTTACAGGGATTTGCACAATAGCACCCGTCACGTCGCGCACCCGCACATTATTGGGCCCGCCGAAAACGGTAAACGTGTTGCCGCTCTGGAATGCGCCGTTATTCAGCGAGTATTCATAAGGCCCTTCGCCACCGGTAGCAGTGACTTCGATGGTAGCCGAAGGCACGCAGGGGTCAATATTGGTCGTCTGCACGGTAGCGGTCAGCGGCGGCACGTCGATGGTGAAGGCAGCCGTATCGGTGCAGCCATTCGCATCGGTGACAAGCAACGTGTAGTCGCCATTGGGAAGATTCTGCGGCGGCAATGGCCCGTTGTATTGGATTGTGTAGGGTGGTGTGCCGCCGACGACTGTAAATTGCACGTCGTTGCCGGTCACATCTGCTGTTGCAAAGATTTGAGCAGGTTCGAGGACAAACGCATCCGATTGTGCCTCTGTACCTAATGCATCGCGTACCTCGACCACATGCATGCCGCCGCCTACACCGTTGAAGATGTTGCTGCTCTGGTAAGTGCCGCCATCCAATGCGTATTGATATGGCGGAATGCCGCCCGTAGCGGTGACCGTTATTGTAGCCGTAGCATCGCCATAACAAAGCAGGGTTCCGGTAACGTTGGCAGATGCAACCGCCAGCGTACCTACATTTACCGTCACTTGCGTTGTTACCATACAGCCGTTCGCATCCCGGACGGTCACCGTGTAATTGCCGTTGGCAAGACCGCCAAAAGTATTGGATGCCTGGAAATTTGTGCCGTCGAGGCTGTATTCAAACGCACCCGTACCGCCGGAAGCCGTCACGGTCACGACGTTCAAACTGGCGTTTGCAGTTGCGTTTATTGCAGGCGGAGTAGTCAGCGTCACGGTGTTCGTAGTGGCCGTAAAACCCTGATTGTCTTTGACAACTACGGTATAATCGCCGGCGGCAAGACCGGCAAATGTGCTGCCTGCCTGGAAAGCGCCTCCGTTCAGGCTGTATTCCAGCGGCGCTTGTCCGCCACCCGTAGAGACGAATACTGCACCGTCGTTGCCGCCAAAACAGCTGATTGCCGTTTGTTGGATCAAGGTGGCGAGCAGGGAATTCACGGCCACAATCGCCTCTGTCGATGCTGTGCAACCATTCGCATCGCGTACGGTCACGGTGTAAACGCCATTGGCGAGGCCCTGAAAAACATTGGAAGCCTGAAAATTCGTCCCGTCGATGCTGTACTCCAATGCGCCCGTGCCGCCGGAGGCCGTGGCTGTCACCTCGTCATCGACGACATTTGTAGCAACCAAAAGGGCGGACGGATTGGTCAGGGTTACCGGATTCGTCGTGGCGGTGAAGCCAAATTGACCGGTCACAACCACCGTATAGGCGCCGCTGACGAGGCCCGAAAATACATTGGAAGCCTGATTCGGGCCACCGTTCAGGCTGTACTGGTACTGGCCGTCGAGTCCTGTGGCGGTAACGGTAATCTGGCCGGTGGCGCCGTTGTGACACAATACTGCTTGCGTTTGTACTGCGGTGGCAGCGAGGTTATTCTGTACGATCACAATACTGAACGTTGCATTGTGCACCCATGCAGCATTGTTCAGATCGACGGCATCAAACTGGAATGCGTCTGCAGTAGCGGTGTTGCCGTTGTGCGTGTAGACCAACAAATCGGCATCTATATCGGCTTGCGTAAACGTGCTGCCCACAGCAAGCGGTACGCCATTTAAAGTCAGGGCGCCATGCTGCGGTAGGTTCAGCAACATAAAATTACTCTGGTCGGCCGTTCCTGATAAAGCAAGCGACAAATGGGTGCCGGCAATCGTCCCGTTGCCGCCTGCCCCCACTGTAAGCGGCACGTTGACCGCGAGGGTTCCCTTCGGGATCGTATCGACAAAACAGAACGTGAGCCCCCAGGCTATGAGGTCGCCGCCGTCGTCTTCCGAGTTGTCTATGAGCAGTATTTTCCAGTCACCCTGTGCATTTTTACCGTTCAGATTGGCCAAAGGATTAATGGGTTGAAACTCACCGAGCAGCGAAGGGTTCAAACCGCTGCATGTTGATTCGAGGATCGTCGAACTAAGCGCAGCCGCGTCGTTGAATATCAGTGTGAGGTCGTGGCCGTCGCATCCGAACTGCGTGGCAGGTACTCCGGGACGGTCGAACAACGTCACCGTATCACCCGAAGGCGCCACCAATTGTGCTTTCAAATCGCCCACATAAGTGTGTTCGGCAATGATGGTGGCATCTACATCGGAGATGTTTTTGTTGTCCGGGATGTTCAGGGTAGAAACCGCAGTATTAACGGTCATCTCGTCAATTACTTTCGGCACATCGGTGCTGTTGAACACTACGTTGCAAACCGTATTACTGCCCGCCTGGAATGCATAAGTTGGCGTAAAGTCGCTCTGGCCGCAGTCATTTTCCGTTCGGACGCGCCAGTAGTAAACCGTGCCGGCCTGGAGTGTTGTGGTTTGAAAATTGGGGTTGCTGATGGTGGCGGATTGTACAATGGTGTTGACTTCAAAAGACGGGCTGGTGGACAATTCCACGATGTAATTTTCAGCAAAAGGTACTGTATTCCACGACAAATTCGTGTTTAAAGGTTGCCCGGAAACGCCGTCAGCCGGGCTGAGGGCCGTCGCAACCCCGGGAATACCGGGGAGCAGGTTCAGTTGTACATCAGATGTTTGTACAATTGGCTCCGCAGTACCCACTACGGTCAGGGTGTAGTTGCCGGCCATCGCCGGAGTGAGACCGGAAATGCTGACAGCCACACCTGCGCTTGGTATTGCCGGATTGGGATCAATTTGAACCGATGCGCCCGCGGGTGCGCCGCTCACGGAAAGTTGAACCGTGTCGCTGAACCCGAGCAGAGAGGTCAGGTTCACAGTAAATGCGACCGTATCGCCGGCGCAAGCCAGCGCAGAACTAATCGAAGTTCCGAGAATAAACGTCGGTGCCGGCGGCAATTGAATGCGGAAATTCTGGTTGGAGATGTCGAAGAAAATATTGCCGATGGCTTCGACTTTTACCCTGCAATTGGTAGAGAGGATGTTGGGCACCATCACATTGGCCGAACCCGTATTGGGTACGCTGGCAGCCAGCACAACGGGATAGTTGAAGCCGCCGTCGATGGAAAGCAGGATGCGCACATTGGCGCAGTTCACCGGAGCAAGGTCGGTTCCGCTCACGTTCCAGGTCACGGTTTTTGTTTCACCGACGTACCAAAGTTCGTTCGTGTTGGGCACCGTCACGACAAAAGGCCCGGCGGCGGCAGTCACGGTAAGCAATACGTTGTCTTCGGCAGTACAGCCGGCGCCGTCGTTGTTGTCGCGCAGCACCACGCGGAAATTCAGCGGGCGCGCTACACCGGGCAGTTCCTCCCAAGGGTAATTGGTATTGGAAACCAGGTCCGACAAGCGGGGAAACCAACGCGTGGGCGAAGTGGTACCTTTAAATGAGCGAAATAAAGGACCTATGGCATTGGTAGGCGCAGGCGGATTCGTCGTGCCCAAACCTGCATCCATTTGTTCCCAGCAATAAGTGAGCGTGTCGCCATCCACATCGCTGCCGGTAGCCGTGAGCGAAAAGGGCGTGGATTTGGGTATGGTGTAGTCAGGTCCGGCGTTCACGGTCGGATTGTTGTTGCCGGTGGCGATCTTCACGGGGCAGTTGTTGCCGGTGCCGGTGACCGAAAAAGTTCCGATTTGCTGTACGCTTCGGGCGTGGAAATAGTCGTCGCTATTGGGCTGTACATCCTGTGCGCCGCAAATACCGGCGTAAGCCATGATGGTCGTGCCGCTGCCGGGTTCCATGGCGCTGGACGAACTGCCGTTGCCGTTGCAGGAACTAGCATTGCCGTTGAAGGTGTGAGACCCGCCAAACTGGTGCCCCATTTCGTGCGCGACGTAGTCGATGTCGAACGGGTCGCCGATGGGCGAACCGGAGCCGGTGACGCCGCGCGCTTTGTTGTTGTTGTTGCAAACCACTCCAAAATTGGCAACCCCGCCGCTGTTGGTACCGAATACGTGTCCGATATCGTAATTGGCCGCCCCGATGACACTGGTAATTTTTGTCTGATTTTCAGTAAGCATGGCACTGGCATTGCCATTGCTGTACCCGTCGGTGGCGGCATTCAGGAAAATGATGGAAGTGTTATTGGCGATGATCTGCATCGTAATGGCGAAGTCGTTTTCATACACGCCGTTCACGCGATTCATTGTCGTATTCATGGCCGCCAAAGCCAGTGCGGTGGTGCCGCCCTGAAAAACGGCGTATTCGCCCGTGCAGGCCAGCGCCAGACGGTAGCGGCGCAGCTGGCAGTCGCCCTGTTGCGCTTTGGATGCTTCGTCGCCCAGCGCAAGTTCCTGCAACGCTTCATCCGGCGTGATACAGGCAAACGGCGTATCGTCGCTTTTCTTTAAATAATCCTTTTTGAAATATACGACGTAATGTTCCGTGTTGCCCTGGCTGTAAGGGTCGATAAATACAGTGCCGTGCAAAGCGGAAATCACCATGGCATGGAAGCCCTGCGGGGTGACATCACACTTGAGCAGAGCCGTCGGATCGTCGATGCCCCGGCCTGTATAGCAGCGAATTTCAGGGAATTGCGTCTGTAGTTCGGGCGCCATCACCGGTGATTCGGTCATATAAAAACGGCTCGTGGTGCCATCGGGCATCGGCAGTGCAAGTACCGGTAAGGTGTTGCCTTTGGCGGCAGCAGCAGTGTGCCGCTCAGGCGCCGAAGCAAGCAGGGGTTGAAGTGTCGCCTGGTCGAGTCGGACGGTACGGTACACCTGGGGCACGATGCGGCGTTCGCCCAATGGAGGAATTGTGTTTTCCGCAATCTCCGACCAAATCGTTTGCGCATTCGCTGCGCCGGCCAGGACTATTAGCAATAAGGGAAAGGTTAACTTTCTAAGCATTTGAAAGTAATGATTTGGATAAAAAAGTGAAAGAAGGCAAGTAAAAACGGCAGATGCGTCCGCCTTCGATTGAAAAAGCGAGCGAAAGTATATTTTCCCTATCTACCGGGAATAAATATTGTGGGGTTTTGGCAAACGGCAGGCAAAAATCAGGGGTGTCCCATCACATCGATGACACTCCGGGGTCAGGGCCTTCGTTGGGCGAAGTCCACACATCAGGCGATCGAGCACAGCCGGAGTGCGTTCGAGGATAGCAATGTGGCGGGCAAAATATATTTATGCGTTGACAACGTTGGGCAAATCTATGTTTTTATTGCGCAGGTCGAGGCCGCCTTCGAGGATGGATTTCAGGTTGGCAAGGTAGAACGTCCAGCCGAGCGAGCATCCGTAATAGTAGTCGATCCTCGATTGTTCGTCAGGTTGTATATTTTCCTGCGTCAACTCGCATAAGGTCTCGCCCGCTTCTTCAAGTACTCTGACAATGACGACACAATCGCCTGAAAATCCGAATGATAACAGGTCATGCCCGTTAGCGTCGAGCACCGCGCGGCACTCCACTACCTCATCGGGATAGCCATGCCAGCGCCATTCGTACTTGTCGCCTTTTTGGAAATGGTCGGTTGGAGGCCGCAAAATCCCGTCGGGACGGGTGAACAGGGCTTGCCGCAAAAACCAGCTTTCCAGCCCGGTCTGCGTCGTCCAGGCATTGTAGATTTTTTGGGGGTTGGCTTTGATGTTGATACGGAGCAGGAAGCGGCTCCAATCGTGGTGAGTCATCATGACGGACAGTTTTTTAATGAAACAATCGCGCCATAAAGAAAAACAATTTGTATGAAATATAGTATAAAATCAGACAAACGCTTTAGTTTTTCATGGTAAAACTGAAAATTTTACCATGAAAAACTAAAGTGCAAATTTAAATTTTCATGGTAAAAACTATTCTTCCGACTGTGCAGGCAGGTATTCCCACATCTCCTCTTCTCCGGGCAATTCAAAGTTTTCGACCTCTCCTCTGGCGCTCTCGAACTCGCTCGGCATATTGCGATGGATCGTGCGCACCACGGCGATCAGCACATCGGCATAGTTGGGAGCGGTAGCGTATCCGGCTTTTTGCACTTCCCGGAAAAACTGCTCGGGGTCGCTGCCGTTGGCGACTGCCTGGGCGTAGCGCTGATTTTTCGTAAACAACTGAGCATGTTCGAGAAAACTGCCCGCCGGGGTATCGAATTTGCGGAACCAGTCGCGCACGGTATATTTCCACTTTTTATACTTATCGCTCCATACGACGGATATCACTTCGGGAAACAGGTGATGCGCCTGCGGGTTTTTCAGGTATTCGGTGGTGACAATGAGCTGGCCTTTACCCGTCTTTCCTTTGTCGGGGTCTTTTACGCCGAAAAACATATTGCCGGGCGCTTTTTCGCCCCAGCCGCTTTCGAGCGCGGCCTGGGCAAGGATGGCGGCGGCGCTGATGCCGGTAGCGGCTTCGGTTTCCATGGCATAGGGGAGGTAGGCAGAAACAAAATCGTTGGGTTTCATAGTGTGGACGATTGGTTTAGTTTTCAGGCAAAGAAACAGATACAGATGAACATTTCCTGAACAATATTTGGACTTGCCTGTGGGCAAAGCAGCCCCTGATATTTGAGTAGTCGAACAAAACCGGCGTCAACTCAATGCAACAAACAATTTTTATCACCTGTCAATCCTGTCCATCCTGTCAAAAAAAAGCCCCGGCGAACTTCTTCGCCGAGGCCAACCCTGTCCCACTGTAAGGGGGGCTTCGTCACTCAACTTGTTTAGCGCGACCTCCTCGTCCTGCGCTCTTCCGTAAAATGAAGCGTGTTCCGGGCATCGTCCGTCCTTGTTCTCATGGTTGTGTCCCTCACCAATCTGCCCGCTTCGGCAACACCGGCGGCGCCTGCGGCGGATGGAAATAGTGGTCGAGGGCTGTTTTTTCCAACGCGTGTTTGAGTGTCCTGTCGTTTATTGCCGGAGCAAATACATCGGCGCCTTCCGCATCGTACACCGAAAGGATATCGACCCGCACGGAATACAGATTGGTACCGGCTTCAGCCTGGCACCCCAGCATTTCGATGACCAATTCCGCTTCACCGGTGAGCTGCATACCGGTTTCATTGCTGTACCGGAAAGCGACAATTTCGCTGATAACCCTGGGGGTATTTTGACTGAATTCATTCGGATTGTCAGGCATATTGGCGTAAGTTTGTTCTTAAATAATTGCCGGGACAAATTTATTTCCACTAAATGGAAATATGCAAATAAAAAATCATTTTTTAGACAAAAAATCTACAAAATGTATTTTTAATTGACTTTTTTGTTTTAAATGCGAAAAAATGCTGCTCACTGAAGGAGAAATGCTGCTTATTTTTGTCAAACGCGACGGGCGCTCGGCGGAAGAAATTGCCAAAGACATGGGCGTAGACAAGTCTTATTTGCCAAGACTCTATAAAATGGACAAATTAACGGACAAACCCAGGGAAAGAGCGCTGGCGATTTTCAAGGACGCGGAAAAGTATTTTGCGGAATCCGCCGGCAAATTGTCCTACGTGGAAGAACCCCGGGCCGTATATCATACCGCTGCATCTTCCAATGCCGCCGAATTGGACCGCCTGCGAAATGAAATGTCCGAATTGCGGGAAGAGATCGCCCGTCTCCATCGAGCATGGGAAAACCTGAATGAACGCAATGACAAACTCACGGAGGCGGTGTACAACCTGAGCAAGCGGGGGTGATGGTTTGTACTTTTCGATACAAACCTGAAGCATCAACGTTACCGGGCCATGCAGTGGAAACAATGAGAAGTAGAATTTGAACCCGGCATGGTCATTCCGCCGTATTTCCCATACTTTTGCGCCCCGATCAAGGGTAATTGGAGTAATTAAGGGTAATTGGAGTAATTAGGAGTAATTAAGGGTAATTGATGTCATTAAAAATGACCCCTAATGACTCTAATTACTTCAATTACTTTTAATTACCCCCATTACCCCTAATGACGCTCCTTATGCTCGACAAACTGCAAGCCCTCCGCGAAAAATACATCCACCTTGAAGAACAACTCTCCGATCCCGGTATCGTGGCCGATATGGAGAAATCGAAACGGGTGAACAAGGAGTACAAAAAACTCCAGCCGATCATTCAGGCGGCTGATAAGTACGAACGGGTATTGTCCAATCTCGACAGCGCCCGCGCGTTGCTGGCTTCGGAAAGCGACCCCGATATGCGCGACCTGGCGAAGGACGAAATTGCAGTGCTCGAACCCGAATTGGAAGTGCTGGAAACGGAACTCAAGACGTTGCTCACACCCAAAGACCCCGAAGATGAAAAAGACGTGATTTTTGAAATCCGCTCGGGCACGGGTGGCGACGAGGCAGCCCTCTTTGCCGGCGACCTCTACCGGATGTACGGGCGCTACTTCGCTTCACAGGGCTGGGAAGTGGAAGTAGTGGACGAAAATCCGGGCACTGCGGGCGGTTACGCCAAACTTGTGCTCGAAATCAGCGGCGAAAACGTGTATGGCAAACTCAAATTCGAATCAGGCGCGCACCGCGTACAACGCGTACCCGACACAGAAGCCAAAGGCCGCGTCCACACTTCGGCGGCAACGGTGGCCGTACTCCCCAAAATGGAACCCGAAGACATCGACATCCGCAAGGAGGATATCAAAACCGATACATTCCGTGCTTCGGGTGCGGGTGGCCAGCACGTCAACAAGACGGAATCGGGGGTACGCTTCACCCACTTGCCTACGGGTGTGGTCGCGGAAAGCACGGAGAGCCGTTCCCAGCATAAAAACCGCGACATTGCCATGGGGCGGCTGGTGCAGCAAATCCGCGAGGCGCAAATCCAGAAAGAAGCATCGGCTTTTGCCGCAGCCCGCCGCAGCCTCGTCGGTTCGGGCGACCGCTCGGAAAAGATCCGCACCTACAACTGGCCGCAAAACCGCGTGACAGACCACCGGCTCGAAGGTGATAATAAAAATTTCAACCTCGACAAAGTCATCGAGGGTGATCTGGAGCCGCTCATCGAGGCGCTGACGATTGCCGACAATGCGGCAAAATTGCAGGAGGGATAACTCCGAAACTATTCCTTTTTACCTTTATAGTACCAACGGGTACCGCCGCCCAGATGTTCGTGTTTTATCAGGCAATAGACGCTATCGGTGGACTGGTAATAAGTGAAATACGCGCCCGAGTGACTCCCCATGTGGATATAATTGTATTCGTCGGCAAAAGAAAAACAATCCATATTGCCGATATTGTCGGGCCGCCTCAATACTTCCCAGCCGAGCACTTTTAAAGTGCTGTCATTGACCACCGAAACATTTAGCATGCACACACCGACCGGGTAGTATTCATTGCTTACATAACCGCCCCAGTCAGTTCTGACGCCGTTGACAAGATAATTTCCGGCCAATTTATCCACATAGCCATTTATGAGGAGGTTTTTCTCCACTATATGCACACCGTCGTCGTTTTGAGCGGTCAACCGCACTTTGAAAGTTCCCCTTTGGCTATAGATGTGTGTTGGATTGGTTTCGGCAGAACCAGTGCCGTCGCCGAAATCCCACAGGTAGCTCGTGGCATTTTGCGAGAGATTGACGAAAGAAACAGTATCTCCTGCAAAAAGAGAATCCGTTGTTTGAAAATCAGCCACAAGGGGGTCTTTTTTGCAAGCGGTCGCCAGCGTGATTGCCAATAAGAATGTAGAAAAGTAATATGTTCTCATTTTGCGGAAAGAAAAATTTGGTGAACGATCAAATCAGGTAGCAAGCAGGCTCGATAATTGGCTTCGCCAAAGTTAAAATTAAAAAAAAGTGTTTCCAACAGTGTTTCTGCATTCTGCTCTTGCTGGCAATAATTGATACAAGATGGCCCGCTTGTAAACGGCAACCTTTCTTATCGCTCACAAAAAGGAACTCATTTTGCACCAAATAGCCGGACTTTTCGTTTTTTTACCCAAAATCAAAGTTGTATGAAACCCATCTGCATCCTGTTCACTTGCCTCGCCTTGTTGATCCTTACTTCCAAAGCGTTCGCTCAACCAACGCCACCGGCCTATTTCACCATCGAAAGTGCGCCCAACAAGGCTAAAAACGCGTACAACGACGGCGTTACGGAAGCCCGGCAGGGCAATACCGCCATCGCGATCGGTTATTTCGAACAGGCGCTAAAGGTATGCCCGACTTTCATCGACGCGCAATTGTTGTGGGCCGGTTCGCAGTTGAAAATAAAGGACTATGCGCGGGCGGAGGAGGGCTTTGAAAAAGTCATCGCACTGGATGAAAAATACCAGCCCGGCGCTTTTTTCACGCTTGCACTGAGCGAGTGGGAGCAGGACAAATTTGAGGATGCCGCTTTTCATGCCGAGCATTATTTAACAACCAATTCGCCGGACCCCGATCTGTTGCGCGAAGCCAAACGACTGGCTGTCAACGCCCGTTTCGCCGCCACTGCAGTGAAAAATCCCGTTCCATTCGACCCAAAACCCGTCGGCAACGGCGTCAATTCCCCGGCCGACGAGTACCTGCCTTCCCTCACCGCCGACGGCGGCACCATGATTTTTACCCGGCGCGACTTCATCGACGAAAATTTTTATCAAAGTGAATATAAAAACGGCAAGTGGGCCACTGCCGAACCGCTCGAAGGCGTGAACACCAATCAGAATGAAGGCGCCCAACACATCAGCCCCGACGGCTCCTGGCTCGTTTTCACCGCCTGCAACCGCCGCGACGACGGCTCGCAGGGTAGTTGCGACCTGTACTGGTCGCAACTCAAAAGCGGTACCTGGACGAAACCCGTGCCCTTCAGCGCTGCGATCAATTCATCCGACTGGGACGCACAGCCTTGTATCAGCGCCGACGGTAAAACGCTGTTTTTCAGCAGCATGCGCGCCGGTGGAAAAGGCGGCAGGGATTTGTGGCTGACTACCCGGCAGCCTGGCGGCAAGTGGAGCAAACCCGAAAACCTCGGCGCCGGCATCAATACCGACCTCGACGAACAAACCCCTTTCCTGCACCCCGACGGTCAGACGCTTTATTTTACTTCCGACGGCCTGCCGGGCATGGGTGAAAACGACCTCTACCTCGTCCGCCGCCAACCCGACGGTACCTGGGGAACGCCGCAAAATCTCGGCTACCCCATCAACACAAAAGCGAACGAAGGCACCCTCACCGTCAGCCTCGACGGACGCACCGCCTACTTCGCCGCCAACCGCGCCGGCAGCCAGGGAGGCATCGACATTTACCAGTTCGAACTGCCGGCCAATGCCCGGCCGCAGCCGGTCACCTACGCCCAAGCCAAGGTAAAAGATGCCGTCACCGGCAAACCGCTGGTGGCAAAAGTCGAATTTACCGACCTCAAAACCGGTCAGTCGTATGTGTCGGCCAATACAAAGGCAGACGGTTCGTTTCTCGTTTGCCTGCCCGCCGGAAAAGATTATGCGCTGAACGTGAATAAGGAAAAATACCTGTTTTACTCCGAAAATTTCAACCTCACGGAGACGGCTACATTCGACAAGCCTTTTTTGCTGAATATCGAATTACAGCCGATTGGCGACGAGTCTGCCGCCGTTGCGTCGTCGAAACCCATTGCATTGCGCAATGTTTTTTTTGAAACCGGCTCTGCCGCGCTTTTACCATCCTCTTCTGCCGAGCTCGACCGGCTCGCAGCGCTCCTCGCCGAAGTGCCCAGCCTCCGCATCCAGATCAACGGCCACACCGACAACGTGGGCGACGACGCTTTTAATCAAAAACTGTCGGAAGCCCGCGCAAAATCCGTGTATGACTATCTGATTGCCAAAAACATACCCGGCGATCGGCTGAAATACAAAGGGTTCGGTGAATCGCAGCCGGTAGAGTCGAATGACACGGTGGAGGGGAAGGGAAGGAACCGGCGGACGGAGTTTGTGGTGTGGTAGGATCGTACGACCTACGATTTACGACTTGGTACGCAGACGGGCGATTTCGAATTGAATTTCCTGGATGACTTCCTTGTTAGCAATTTCACCTCCGAGGCTTAAAATGATGAAAACCTTGCCTCGAATCCCTCTTCGAAGGCCAAAGGGATATTTGATTCTTTTCTTCACCAAACAATTTCTTCTACGGTAAGAAAATTTTAAAAACTGAATTTTTGTTTTCCAGTTTTTTGTTATTTACCTTTGCAAGGCGTCTGGTATGAGTCGCAAAGCGTCTCGACTCAGGGAATAATTCCCTAGAACCAGTCGCTTTTTTTTTGCCCTTGCTTAACCTATTGTTTATGCATCTTTGCTACATAGACGAATCGGGGACTCCGGAAATAACAGGCAATACTTCTCATTATGTTCTTGCGGGCCTTACAATTCCAATTGATAAATGGAAAAGTTGTGAGCGGGATATCCAAAAAGTCAAGGATAAGTATTTTCTCTCCACAGGGGAAATCCACACTGCTTGGATTGTAAGGCGATACTTGGAACAGAGTAAAATTCCCAATTTTGAAACACTCTCGTATGCACAACGGCGATTTGAAGTAGAGAAATATCGCCGAGCAGAATTATTACGTTTGAATTCACCCAGAACTAAAAAGCAATATTCCCAAACCAAGAAAAACTTTGCGCAGACTGAAGCCTATGTACACCTTTCATTTAACGAGCGGATTCAGTTTATTCAGGAAATCGCCCAAAAAATCGGGTCTTGGAAATTTGCCCGCCTTTTTGCAGAATGCATTGACAAAATCCATTTTAACACTGCAACCTCACCTTTGTCAATTGACGAACAAGCTTTTGAACAAATCGTTTCCCGATTTGAGCAATACCTTCAAATTTATACCAAAAGCTCTCGCATTACCCAATTTGGTCTTCTTATACATGACAACAATGAAACTGTGTGTAAGAAGCATACTTCCATGATGCAGCAATTTCATAAAATAGGGACATTTTGGACGCAACTCAAAAATATTATTGAAACCCCACTTTTTGTAGATTCGCAATTGACCAGTATGATTCAACTTGCCGACGTATGCAGTTATGCCCTAAGACGTTATTTGGAAAATTCGGAAACCACAATTTTTCAAGAAATTTTCAAATTAGCTGATGCTAAGAATGGAAAAGTTGTAGGCGTTAGGCATTTTACTAATCCTTCTATTTGTTCATGCCTAATCTGTCAAGCAAGAAAGTAGAACACAATCTATTGAATTTTAATTTGTATTTAAACTCCAACGAATTATCCACCGAAACCAATCCTGACCGGACAAGGTGCGCATTCACGAAAGTTTTGTTTTGCAGGTAAAGATAAGCCATAAGCCGGTTTTCAGAATCGTGCTTGACCGAATCATATTTCAGGAAAACCTTTTGCCCTTTTGTTTTGTCGCGCAGCCAGTCGCTGGCCTTGCCGTTTTGTGTGGGATTTTCACGAACGCCGATGAGCCGCACCTCAAGGCCGTTGCTGAGGCGTACCAATTCCGGGCTGATGATTTCTTTCACAGTGAAAAATTCTTCGCGTTTGGCCGAACCGTTTTGGTCAATTTTTGAACCGAATTGAAGTTTTTTCACGTCTATTTTTTTATCCAAACGCAGCGGGTCTTTGAAAATGTAAGGCTGTTTTGAACCTCTTTTTCAAAATCAATTTTCAATTCGCCTTGCTCTTCAAAGATAAATTGTGTCTTGTCAAACAGCGTTTTTTCATCCGCGCCTACCTTTTTGCGAATAATGGGTAGAAACTCCGGGTTGATTTCATAGCCTATCGAATGACGGCCCAGGTTCCGGGCAGCCAGCGTAGTGGTGCCGCTACCGAGAAACGGGTCGAGTACAACCTCGCCTGCAAAAGCGAACATTTTGATGAGCCGCCGGGGAAGTTCTTCCGGGAACATCGCCAGGTGGTTGTCCTGCTTCGCCCCGCTGAAATTCCAGTGCCCGCTGAAAAGTTCGTTCCATTCCTCGACGGTCATTTTGGACAGTTCTTTTTTTTCTGCATCGGGCTTGGGCGCATCTCCGTGTTTTTTGAAAAGAAGGATAAATTCATAGTTAATTTTCAAAATGCCGTTGCGCGGGTAAGGGAAACTGCCCATGATGCTCGCACCGCCGGTGGTGTTCGTGGTGGCGACCTTTTGCCAGATCACCGCACCCATGTAGTCAAAACCAATTGATTCACAGAATTTTATGATTTCCGTTCGTATCGGAATGACCTTGTAGCGACCATAATACACCGAACGGGCAAACTGATCTCCTATGTTGATACACAGGCGGCAACCTTTGTGCAATACTCGATGACATTCGCTCCAGACCAAGTTGAGATGGTTGATATAAGTCTCGTAATCGTCGTGAAAACCGATTTGATTTTCTGTGCCGTAATCCTTCAATTGCCAGTACGGCGGCGACGTGACAACCAAATGTACGCTCTCGTCGCGCACCTCTTTCATACAACGGCTGTCGCCCCGAACGATTTTGTGATAGGTTTTACCCATGATTTCGTTTTTCACGGCGAAAGTAAGGCATTGAAAGGCTTCCCGGAGTTTAAATTTCAACCCCAAATCCCCTAACTTTGTTTCTCCAAAAACGGACAATACACAACCCGCCTTCGCCAAGGCTACGGTGGGCAAGCAAATCAACAAACACAATGACCGTCACCCTCTCCGCTGCCACCCAACAACTCGACCACAACGGCTACCTCGACCTCGAAGTGGACCCCGAACTCGACCTCGTGGCCGAAATCAAGCGCCTCAAAAAAGAGAAAAACGCCGTTATCCTGGCACACTACTACCAGGAATCCGAAATCCAGGATGTAGCCGACTTCATCGGCGACTCGCTCGGCCTGTCGCAAAAAGCCGCCGCTACCGAGGCCGACATCATTGTGTTTGCAGGGGTGCATTTTATGGCCGAGACGGCTAAAATGTTGTCGCCCGACAAAAAGGTGTTGTTACCCGACCTCAAGGCAGGTTGCTCGCTCGCCGATTCCTGTCCGCCGCATTTGTTTAAAAAATTCAGGGAAAAATACCCCGACCACATCGTGGTCTCCTACATCAACTGTACGGCAGAACTCAAAACGCTGACCGACATTTGCTGCACCAGCACCAATGCCGTCGCCATCATCGAAAGCATTCCGAAAGATCGGCCCATCATCTTCGCGCCCGACAAAAACCTCGGCGCTTACCTCATCAAAAAAACAGGCCGCGACATGGTGTTGTGGAACGGCGCCTGCATGGTGCACGAGATATTCAGCCACGAACGCATTGTCAAGTTGCGCAACCGTCACCCCAACGCCAAATTCATCGCCCACCCGGAGTGCGAAGAGCCTATCCTCGACATGGCCGACTTCATCGGCAGCACCACCGGCCTGCTGAAATACACCATCAACGACCCGACACAGGAATTCATCGTCGCCACCGAAGCGGGCATCTTACACCAGATGCAATTAGCAAGCCCGCTCAAAACGTTCATCCCCGCGCCGCCCGAGAACAACTGCGCCTGCAACGAGTGCCCCCACATGAAGCGCAACACGATGGAAAAACTCTACCTCTGCATGGAATACGAAATACCGGAGATCACACTGCCGCAATGGGTGATCGAACAGGGCGTGAAGTCCATCGACCGGATGCTGGAGATATCGGAAAGGGCTGGATTAGGGCTGAAAGGGTAAATTTTATTATAAAAAAGGCTTAACTTGCACCAAAATTAGAAATCTATGGAAGCCGCCGCTGTCGTTGTTGAAAAGAAAAAGCCGGTTCGGAAAATCCCTGAAGCGCTCGTCTATGAAGTCATGGACGGGCAAGCTTATTACCGCAGAGGGTACAAATCCGTTTTGAACCGAACCAAAAGAATTGAAGACATTATGGGAAGCAGTACTTTACAAGGTGAAATCCACTTATATATCCTGAGCCTTTTGATTCAACATGTTGATCTTGAAAAATATACGATCCATGGGAACGAGGCGGGATTGCATATCGACAGGGGAAACAATCTTGCAGGCGATATTCTTCTTTATGACCGCAAGGCGATGACGCCCAAAAATATCAACAAATTTTACTCATCAGTGCCTCCGCTGCTCGCTCTTGAAATTGATGTAAGAATTGATTTGGAAAAAGAATCCGATCTCCGGTACGTCAATCGCAAAATCCGCAAACTGCTCGACTTCGGAGTTGAAAAAGTGATCTGGATTTTGACGGAGACAAAGCAGGTGATCGTGGCTGAACGCAACGCTTCCGCCGGGCAATTCATCGACTGGGACCGCGACGTGGAGATTCGACCCGGTCTCAGCTTCAATATCGATCAATACCTGGAAAAACGAGGCATCGTCGTCGAATAAACCTGTAAACAGGTCGGTATTATAAACACATAGGCACATAGATCACATAGTTTGTTGAATTTCAATACTATGTGATCTATGTGCCTATGTGTTTTAATAACAACGGGCGAGGCACCTTCAGCGTCAAAACCAAATCATAAAAGAAACATCATCAGTATTTCCGCGCACCCGAAACCGGCGTCGGCTCCGGCGCTTTTTTGGGCTTGCCCACGTTGACTTTTTCCCAGGCGCGCACTTTGGCAGCGCAGCTGTCGAAAATACGTTCGTAATTCCCTTTCCGAACTTTTTCGCTCGCCTCCGGCGAAAGCTTTGCCCACAAAGGATCGTAAAGGTGGTAAACCTTCAGGTGCTGTTCCTGGGTAGCTGGCGCCACATTGTCGGTGCCGAACAAAACCCGGTCGGGGTATTTGTTGATCAACGCTACGGTATTGGCCAAGGAATTTTCATCGTGTACCACGTATTTGGCCGTTTCATCCCAGGAGATGTCGAAATGAACGTGTTTCAATTCGGGATCCGAGAGGATGGGTTCCAGAAACTTAATGTACTCCTTCGGAGGCGCCACAATGCGCCCCACCCCCACATGCGCCCAGATGATCATCGCTTTCGGGTGCCGTTTGAACAACTTTTTGAGTTCGTCGAGGTAATTGGGAGCATTGGGTTTCGGGAACGGGTCGTCCACGTCGTTGTGCAGAATGATGGCTAAGCCCGTTTCTTCGCAGAAGGAGAAGATGCTGTCGAGGGCCGGATCGGTCAGGCTGGCCACATCGCCGGCGATTTTGGGCGACACAAATTCCTTGTGAATGGTGAATTCCCCGATGCCGCTGAACACGCCGGGGAAAGTTTCCAACACCCGGCGGATGTGCGCCGCAGCATACATATCGGTGGGGTTGAAACCCGTGATCATCGGGTCGAAACGCTTTTGATTCTCCGGCGGAAGCGACTTGTAAGCCATCGCGATGTAGGCGTCGGTGAACGAATAGTAATATAGCGGCGCGTCGGAATCGAGGTAATATTTGGGCGCATAATCACCTGTGACGCGGTGCGACCACTGCTGCTGCAACGGGATACCGAACACCGTGGACCGGCCGATCTTGTCGCCCATGATCTTCACCATTTCTTTGATATCCGTTCCCTCCTGGATGTAGTTGGTCAGGTGAAAATGGGAGTCGTGGAAAAGGGCATTCGCATAGGGCGATTTGGCGGTTTGTGCATGGCCGACACCGCACAAGGCGGCAACGGCGCACACCGTTAGCAGGCATTTTAAAGTATAGAAAGGTGCTTGTTTCATGGTTGGATAATTTTAGTTACGTAAATTGAATTATTTTCAATCATATCTCATTCATCCGGCGATTCTAAATCATCGGACAAACGTTTTGCTGCATGCTTGATTACAGGTTTCAATTTTTCCGCTGAAAATGATTTGCGTCATGAACCCTCAATCAGCATCACCCACAACACAGCGAGCAAGGGGCCAAGCAGTCCAATCAAAACGCCACCTGTTCTGAAGTCCTTTTGCTCCAGAAATCCGGTGCTATAGACAATGGCGTTGGTCGGCGACGATACCGGGAGAAACAAAGCCGTAGAGGCCGCCAGGCCTATCACAACAGCGATCTGCTCTTCAAAGCCGGGTAGAACGGCCATCCCCAGCGGGATCAGCACCGTACTCGCAGCTGTATTGCTCATGATATTCGAAAAGATCATAGTTGCATAAGCAAGTATGAAGACGAAAGCCGTGTGCCCCACCTCCAACGTCTTTATACTCCCTGCATAATATTCCAACAAGCCGGTGTTCTGAAGCGCCACGCCGAGCGACATCCCTCCGGCAACCAGCAAAAGTGTATCCCACGGCAGCGCTTTCACATCGTTGCCGGTGAGCACACCGGTGAGGGTCAAGGCAACGAGCGGAATCGCGGAAATGGCCGCGACCGTGATGCCGTGTATAGAATTTGTCAACCAAAACAGCACGGTGACGGCGATTACAACTAAAACAATGTTTCGCTGAAATTTCATCTCGGGTGAGGTCTCGCTGTTTCCCTTTTCCAGAAAATCAAGAGAAACCGGAGCAGCGTTCCTCATAAACAAAAGAAGCAATACCAGGCAGCTAATGACAGCAAGCGCAACGGTAATCGGCAAGCCATAAAGCATCCAACGTAAAAAATCAATTTCACTGCCGGTATTATGGAGCATCCCTGCTGCCAAAGCATTGGGCGGCGTCCCGATGATTGTAGCCATTCCTCCGATGGTGGACGCGATAGCAACGCCCAACAGCAGCCCTATGCTGACTTTTGATTTGCCCATAGCAGTCAGCAAAGGCATAATGGCGACAACCACCATGGCAGTAGTGGCAGTGTTCGACATCAGCATAGACATCACCAGGGTGGCAAGCATCAGGGCAATGAGAATATTTCTTGGTTTTGTTCCGGAAACTTTCAGGGTCAATCGCAGAAGTTGCTCGTCTAATTTCGTCTTGGCCATGGCCGACGCCAGGAAAAAGCCGCCCAGCAACAACCAGATGATGCTGCTTGAAAAAGTATTGACGTACATGTCAATTTTTTCAGGCGCTGCATTGAAATATTTATTCCCCAAGGCAAAAACAAGGAAGGCTATGATGAACAGGCCCACCGCAAAGGCTGGGATGGCTTCGGTCATCCATAATCCAAGGGCAAAAAACAGCAGAAACAGGACATACACCTGCGAGTCGGTGAACGAGGGTTCTTTGAGTAGCCACGTCACTCCAAGAGCGACGATCATTGAGCCGAAAAAAGAATAAAGCGACTTCCGCCTTTTTTGCCTTTGGCCTGTGTCTGTGACGGGTTCTTCCATTTTGCCGTGATTTTTGTACAAACCTCTATAAAGATGTCTATTTCATACAGCCAGGGGATAAAAAATTTCAGAAGTGACACTTTTTGAAAAAGTGTCACTTCTGAAAGCGGTCATGCTGACCCCAATGCAGAACCATTCCTGTTCCGTTGAACGGTATCCTGCATCAGGCATCAGCACGATTCACTAAACCCTGTCTATTTCATCAATACTTCATGAAAATCGGTTGCATCTCTTCAATTTTTTTCTTGTTCAACAAAGCCACCGACAAAAGTATCCTGGATTTTTGCGGATTCAGTTCATACGAAGCGACCAAACCCAGTTCGTCGTCGTTCACCTCTACGTTGCGGCCCACGTCACCCGTAGCGACCCGCGAACTTCTCACGACCACCACGCCCTTTTTGGCGGCACGCGCGCAAGCGTCGAGGGCGGCTTTGGGCATATTGCCATTGCCTACTCCGGCGATGATGATTCCTTTTGCTCCGCGCTCAACCGATGCATCGATGAGGTCGGCCGGCATATCGACACAGCCGTAAATGATATCCACACGCGGCAATTCCGTCGCCCCATTGATGGAAAATTCAGAGTCTTTGCCGAACTTGTTATGCGGCACGCGATAAAATTCATTTTTGCCGTAATTTGTGACACCGAGCAAGCCCCGCAACGGCGACATAAAGGTTTGAACCGCCGTAGTACTGACTTTTACCAATGTTTGAGCGGAGTGAATCTGGTCGTTCATGACGAGCATGACGCCGTGCCCTTTGGCCTGGTAGTCGGCGGCCACAGCAATGGCGTTGTATAGGTTCAGAGGGCCGTCGGCGCTCATAGCGGTGCTGGGGCGCATGGAACCCACCAGCACAACCGGCTTGTCTGTTTTCGACACCAGATTCAGGAAGTATGCGGTTTCTTCCATGGTGTCCGTGCCGTGCGTGATCACGATACCGTCCACATCCTTGGAGGCGACCAGTTCTTCAATACGCTTTGCAATTTTCAGCATGATCTCGAAGGACATGTCCTGAGAGCCGACGTTCGAGATTTGCTCACCTTTGATATTCGCCAGTTTTTTGGCATCCGGCACTGCGGCGAGCATGGCGTCGATGGTTACCTGCCCGGAGGTGTAGCCTTGCTGGACACCGGTTGCAGCAGCACCGGCAATGGTACCGCCGGTGGCAAGTATCACCACGTTGGGCAAAGCGACTTCTTTGTCAACCGGGGCCTTTACAGCCAGGGCGTCAGTGGTTACTTCTGCCGGTGCGGGTACTTGTTGGGTGGCGACAATGCCGTTTTCGCCGGCGATTGCTGCTACCTCGGTTTGTGCCTGTGCCACTATGTTCGTGGACGCCAACAGTACGGCGAACAGAGCGCTAAAAATGAAATTTAATTTTTTCATGTTGTGTTGTTTTTTAATTGTTATTCAATGTTTTTCAACCCCTCCCCCGAAGGGAGGGGAGACGTAGAGCGTTCCGAAGTGTACTCTACGGTGTATGTCGCGTCTCCCCTCCCTTCGGGGGAGGGGTCGGGGGTGGGGTTGCACTCATTTCGGCCCAGTCATTTTCGCCGGATCCATCAACTCTTTGATTTGCGCTTCTGTCAGCAATTTTTTCTCCCGGATCAGTTCGAGGATACCCTTGCCTGTCTCCAGCGCCTCTTTCGCCAGTTCGGTCGTTTTTTCATAGCCCAGCACCGGATTTAAGGCTGTTACGATGCCCACGCTGCGGTTCATGTAATGTTCCAAAACGTCCTTGTTCGCCGTGATACCGTCGATGCAGTTTTTGCGGAACAAGGGCATTGTTTTGTAAAAAAGCCCTTGCGTCTCCATGATGGAGATGGCAACTACCGGCTCGTAGGCGTTCAGTTGCAAAAGTCCGTCTTGCGAAGCCAAAGTGACCGTGAGGTCGTTGCCGATGGCTTTAAAACATATCTCGTTCATCAACTCGGCCATCACCGGGTTTACCTTACCAGGCATGATGGAAGAACCCGGCTGGAGCGCCGGAAGATTGATCTCAAAAATACCGGCGCGCGGCCCCGAAGCGAGGAAAATGAGGTCGCTGCTGATTTTCGACAGGGTGACAGCGAAGTTTTTCAAGGCCGACGAGTACATGACGAAGCCTTGCATACTGGAAGTGGCGGCTACTAAGTCTTTGCTGAGTTTCATCGGTTTGCCCGTGATTTTGGCGAGATGAACAGCGCATTTTTCAGCGTAACCGGGCGAAGCGGTGATGCCGGTGCCGATGGCGGTGGCGCCCATGTTCTCTTCATACAGATAGGCTTCCGAGTGTACCAGCGCCTCGATGGCGGCGTCTATCTGATTGCCGAAACCGTGAAATTCCTGCCCCAGGGTCATCGGTACGGCATCCTGGCCTTCGGTGCGGCCCATTTTGACGATGTTTTTGAATTCTTCGCCTTTTTTGTGGAATGCAGCGGAGAGTTCCTTCGCTTCCTTCACCACTTTGTCGTTGTGGAGCAACAGCGCCACGTGGATGGTGGTCGGGTAAACGTCGTTGGTGGACTGTCCCATGTTGAGGTCGTCGTGCGGCTCGATGAACTGGTACTCGCCTTTTTTGTGACCGCTCATTTCGAGGGCGATGTTGGCGAGCACTTCGTTCGCGTTCATGTTGGCGGAGGTGCCTGCGCCGCCCTGGTACAAATCCACCAAAAACTGGTCGTGGTATTTGCCGTCCATCACAGCCTGACAGGCTTTTTCAATGGCCGACAGTTTTTCTTTACTCATCCTGCCTACATCGGCATTCGCCCGGGCAGCGGCCATTTTTACCATCGCATACGCCTTCACGTAGTCGGGATAAAAATTGGTTTTCACCCCGCTCACCTGGAAGTTTTCCAGCGCCCGGGCGGTTTGCACGCCGTAGTATGCGTCAAAAGGAATCTGTTTTTCGCCCAGAAGGTCTTTTTCTGTACGGGTCTTCTGTGCGGAAAGCAGGCTTACGAACAATAACATGATTACTGTCGTCAGCCCAATCAGTTTCGGCTTCTTATTCATGATTTGAAAGTTTAAAAAGTTGTTTTGTTTTATAAGTTTTGAGCGTCAAAATTTATAAATATGTGTGAAGAACAGGGCATTCTCTTTCCTTCGAAACGACATAAATCATCCTCTCAGGTGATTCGGTTCGGCAGACACGGCGGGCCTTCTGAAAAGGCGCTATAAATCTACGTAGCAATGTTTTTGGGCGAAGCATTGGGAAGATGAAACTTGCCAAGAATTTTAATTTTTGGGCAACACTCGAATTAAAGCGTCATTTGAATGCGGCTCTGGGAAAAATGCGTGCCGCCTGTGACGTCGAACCGGTAGAGCCTTCCGTAGCCGAAAGTCAATACCGCATGTACGTTTTTCAGACAAAAAGTCTTAGTTACATTACAGTGAACTGTATGCGGGTCTGGAAGATTTGCACGTTTCCTTTCGAATTATACCGGTCGAGCACACCGTAGCCATATATAAACTCTATTCGCATAACCCTCGACACGTACCAGTTAACCATTGGGGTGAGGCGCCAAAATTTTCCTCCATGAATGGCCCCGTCATCCAAATCTAAAGTGGAGAACCGGAGAACACCCTCCCATTCACCCCATCCTCCTTCAAATACAGATTTCCTCACCGGAACAAACTCAAAAATATTTCCGGTAGTAGTATAAGTGCGCCTTGCCTTCGTGAATATATAAGTGGCAACAACATCCCCGCCAAAAAAACTATGATCAGATTCGCCGCCATTGAATTGATGTACCATAACCTCTGAACCTAACAGCAAACGCCCTGTGCTATAATACATTTCGGCTCCGATATGATTGGAATGTTCGGCTGCAAATTCGCCCGTGTTAATAATTTGAGGTGCGGGGTTGGATTCAGGGCGCGACTTTAAGGTGATTTTTCCGTCTATCGGTTTGCCATAACGGAAGTTGCCGGCAATATGGAGCACCCTGTTTTTTCCTTTATCATAAAAAGGCAACCATCCTATCCTTGCATCATATTGCCATGCATAAGTTGAAAAACTCTGACCTTTTGAAAGAACATCATTAAAGTAGCCAAGATTCCAGAACAATCTCGATTTTGGCAGGGAGCCAAAATATTTTATACCATCTGCCAGGATCGGGATAACATCCAGGGCCATCTGCCTTTCTGCGGTCCAGGGAAAATGGCCATTCATCACCTTGACCAGCGAATATCCCTCTTTCGTCCGCCCGATAAAAATATGTCCAAACATTTTCGGCACTCCAACGGTAACCCCGGTTTCCCGTAACAACCATACCTTTTTATCGCCATCATACATGAAACCGGCCTTCCATGCGAGGGTCCTTTTGGTTTTAAATACCCCGCTCGCCATAATCCGGAAATCCCTTGTTTCTACCTTAGGATCAAGAACTAAACCGGCTGAATCCATCTGCTGTTTGAAAACTGCATTCTGGCTGTATGCAGCAGCGTCCAGTATGTAGCCGAGGCCAATCCGAATGGTTGAATAAGTTCCTTCAAATTCATTTGGTGGCCGTTTTTTCGTCAGGTAGTCATCAGGACCAACTTCAAGAACTAATCCTGTCGTGCCATCCGGAACCGTTTTTTTATCCTGACCAAATGACAGGCGAGGCAACACAAGAATCGCTACGACCAACAAACATTCCAGTGTCACTGATCTGTAGAGTTGCTTTCTGATTTTAATGGTTATTGCTCTCATGATTAATTGTTGCTTTTCCCCGCTTTTCACGGCGAGGCATGTTAAAGTCAGATTGGAACAGGATAACGTAGTGGTGGCACGACTTCTAGTCGTCCCATCACTACGTTATACCATCAAAGCAAAAAGTCAGTGCCGATGGAAATCGTCGTGCCACTCTGGCCACCGGTATAATAGCCGAAATACGAACTGGCGGGCGATTTTTCTATCCGGATCAGGTGCAGATTGATGCGCCAGCTGCGAACTTTGGCAGGAAAGAAGTTCAATCCCCCAGATATTTCCCAGGGGTTTCTTTCAAACTGGTCATTGACACTGCCGTACACACCGTACACTTCAAGCCGTTTTTTGATGACCTGATAAGAGGCCTGGACGAAAAAACCCTGGTCTGCAATTTCATCCACCGGCAATTCGCCGTCGGCTTGAAAATTGGAAAGGTTTCGGAAATAGAAGTCGGCACTCACAGAAAATCCCTTGTATTTCAAACCGGCATCGATGGAAAGCAGTTGGTATCTTGACTTTTGAATCGTTACGCCGTCGGCCAGGGCGCCTGTTTCGTACAGAAGCACGGCGTCGGATAAACGAACCTGGGTGTTGATCGGGCTGGGATTGCTGCCGGGATTGAGGCGGTCGTCGTTCATAAACGTATAGGAAGCGCCGATCCGCGTGGCTACTTTTTCATGGATCTCAAAGTCGCTCGTTCCACCGCGCGGACCAAACTCGCCCGTGGTGGGCATCCACCAGACACTGGCGCTTTGAGAAAGGTCGCGGGTAAGGTCGCCGGCTTTCACACCCAGGTTGCTCAGGGCATTGCCCAGCATAAGGGTATAGCGGACCCTCGGTAAAGGCTCTCCGGATATCCAGAAACCGTTGGTAAAGCCGGGCCTGAAAAAATCGTCGACCATCTGACGGTCGGATCCATTCCAGAAAGGCCAGGAGCCCTGCATGGATCGAGAGCCTAAGTTCGGGCCGATACCTACGCCAAAATACATGTATTTACTCCAAAAATATTGCAGGTTGCCGAAAATCAACACCTGGTCGGTGGTGGTCAGACCCCATACGCTGATGTTGTAGCGCAATTTCTGTGTGTAAAAAAAACCGGTTAACCATAGAAAAGAACGGTGCCAGTGGATGTCGTTGCGCAGATCTGTTGTGCGGGTTCGACCGAGGTGATCTGAAAACGTATCCTTATCAGCTATCTGGTTGACGTAGCGGGCAAGGCCATACAAACTGATGTTCAGGCTGGCCCATTTGGTTTTGACTATATCGAAACCTTTGCCGGGCGAAAACTCACCCCCTATCTGGTTGGGATAAGCCTGGCCGTAAATCATGATGGTATCGTAGGGGTTTTTCCTGGAGTCTTCTTCTTGCGCCTGAAGTTGCGAGGGCCAGGCGAAGAAGAGGGCAATCATCGCCACAAACACCCATGTCGCCACACTTTGAAAGGGTGTTTTTTTTCTGTTGTTTACTTGTTGGAGGGAGGTCATTGTTCAATTTTAATTGGGTGAAAAACGCGGCGCGTCAAAGGCGTAAAAGTTTGATTTTCAAACGATATACTCTATGCGGCGTTGTAGTTGTTTATTGCCTCGAAGGGTGTTTTCACTATAGCCGTTAGCCTTTTTGAAGGAGCCTTTGCACACTACGGCGTACTCGAACTCGGTTTTTGTCATTCTGGAAGAATCTTCCTAACTCTCATTCTTCGAATCATCCGAAAAGTGAACGTCGGGTAGATTCTTCCAGAATGACAAAAACGCAGAGCACCCTCCAAACCCTTAGCACCTGACGTCTATGATGAAAAGGAAAATCCGGCTAAAGGCGCTCCCGCCAACATTCCGTCGCACAGGAGCGCCAACCTTAACCTATTGTATGAAGCAATTTATTTCTTCGGCGTAATCAGGAAAGGATTGACCTTCAGTTTCTCCACGATGTACTGGATGGTCTTCTTGGCCTTCACGCTGTTGCCGGCTGCATCGAGCGGGGGCGAGATGACAGCGATGCCGAATTTGCCGGGGCTCACGGCGATGATGCCGCCGCCTACGCCGCTTTTTGCGGGAATACCGACATTATACATCCATTGGCCCGTATCGTCGTACAGGCCGGCCGTTCCCATCACGGGAAGGGTGTGCGCCACCGTTTCAGGAGAAACGACTTTTTTCTTAGTCACGGGGTTCACGCCACCGTTGGCGAGCGTGGCAGCCATCATGGCCAGGTCTTTGGCGTTCACATTAATGGCGCATTGTTTTGTGTAGATGTCGGTAGATTCCTTCGGGTCGAAGTACATCCGCTCGTAAGCCAGCAACAGTTGTGCGATGGCCTGATTGCGCTGGTTGGTGGCTGCTTCGCTTTTATAGACGGGCTCGTTTACGCCGAGTTGCCGGCCGGCAAAATCGCTGTGGACCTGCAGGATGGCATCCCATTTTTCCTTGTAGTTTTTGCCCTTTATCAAACTCGTGGCTGCGATGGCGCCGGGGTTGACAAGGGGGTTGATTTCCTTGCCTTTTTGCAGTTCGACGGCAACAATGGAGTTAAAGCGAAGGCCGGTGGCGTCCACGCCGATTTTGTCCTGAATGGCCTGAGCGCCGTAATCCTCGATGTCTTTCGCCATCGTAAACACTTTTGAGATCGACTGAATGGAGACCATCGAGTCGAGGTTGCCTTTGGTGTACACCTGCCCGTCGACGGTGATGAGGGCGATGCCGTATATTTTGGAATCCACTTTCGCCAATTCGGGGATGTAGTCGGCGTTGGCGCCTTCCTTGAGGTCTTTGAATTTTTCATAAGCCTCGTTGAGCGCGGCTTCGATGTTGGCTTTGGTGAGCTCCTGGGCGATGCCTGTCGCCGCAAAAAAGACTACGAAAAGCGCCGTAGCAACGAATTTGCTTTGCAGCATTTTGAAAACATTGTTTTTCATGATTTGTGTCGAATTTTACAAATGAGAAAAAAGTTTGTTTTGTTTTGTTTCACTTAGTTTACGGGGTTTCTCAAAAGTTACACATTTAAGAGCAGCCAGATTTGACAACTTTTGAAAAGTTGTCAAATCTTTACCTTCGAGCATGTGGCACCTCACAACTTGCGTTACTTAATTTCCACTTCTGGCATAGAAGGATTGCGAGAAGTTGTATTTGAAAGTAAACTGAACCCTCACGGCGTCGTAGTCGGGGAGGTAGACGTCGTAACTCGGGTCATTCTCGTCGAGTACTTCCTTGTTTTCCCTTGCTCCATACTGAAGTTCGACAACCGCCATCATGTTTTTGGTGGGGTAATATGCCAGGTTTGCAATTGCATAGTCGCCTTTGCTGAAAGCATCGTAACTCTGACCATTGGTATTGTCGATGTCAATCATGGAATAACCGATGGAGGTACTGAACCTTTCGTTCCAGTTGTGATCTATGAAAGCGGAGAAACTCACCATTGGCACGACAGCAGCTTCAAGTGTGCCGTCGTCTTGTACGTCAACGGCAACGTCAACCGGCGCGTCGTTCATGTAGTTCTGGATGCCTTCACCGTACACTACGCCGCCACGGAATGTAGTTTTAGAACCAAATTTCAGGTTGGTAGTCAGGTTCAAACCCCAGCCCAACAAGCTCTGGTCGATCGTATCGCTGACACCGCTTTCCAAAGCCATACTGCGTGCGATGCCGGCAATCTCAACGTAACTGCCGCTTTTGAAAGTTTTGCGGAATTCTGCCGAAAGATCGGGCACCGAAAAGCGCGGACTTATTTGGGCGCCGGTAATACGGTCGCCATAACTGCCCTGGTCGGCGCTGGCGCCGGGGCGTTCGAGTGCGATGGTCATGCGCGTCTCGCCCTGAATCGGCATATAACGCACCTGCACGTTGCGGAAGAAAGCCATGCCGCTGGGACCCCAGTATTCAACCGTATTGGGGAATATGTCGATGTCCATGAAGGGGCTCCAGTACTGACCCGCGCCGAATTTGCCCAGTTCGCCGTAAGCATGGCGCAGGCGGATAGTGGTTTGGCCGGCATCAACACCTGTGCCGAAAAACTCGAACTCGAAATGGGTCTTAAGTTCGCCCAACGGCGTCTGAAAGTAATTCTTTACGCCGAAACGCGACTGGCGGACACTAAAGAAAAAGTTGCCGTCGCTGCCGTACTGACCTTCCTCAGTGGGAAGTTTTGTGGGACGCATGACATCGAACCAGTCGGGATGAATCCGACCTGTATTGTATCCGGCGTCTGTCATCATGAAGCCGTAAATCTCCATGGTCTTAGTGCCCTGAGTTTCCTGTGCGTATGAGGCTAACCCGGCGCAACAGAACGACAAGATCATGAGTAGGGTACGTAAATTCATTGTTTTTTTAATTTTGAAGTGAGAGAATGCGTTGTTTGTGAATTTGAATCGCACTTTTCAAGAGATTAAATCGGGTAAAGAATCCCGTAGTTTTTTTATATTGGACAAAATGGAGTGCACTGGTCATTTATCCTTCTTTTTCTTTTTCAGGAGCGCATCATCACAACCGTGCAGGCAAAAAAACGGTTTGGGAAAAACCATGAGGCCTACCTCGAATCCCGCGCCGTTGGTGCCGTTAAATTCGTCGTCGTAGGTAATTGCAAGATTGACATACGGATTCGGCTCCCACCGCAGCCCGATTCTGTATTCGGGGATGGCGTCCAGTTCGCCTTCCGCTCCGTAAATCTCTCCCACAATTGCCAACTTGGGACTTGACGGGCACCACGCCACCCGCGTGGAATAGGTGAATGCCCAGGCTGTGGTTTCCTCTTCGCCGTAGTGCCGGGTCACGCTTGCGCCCGGCATGATATCCCATGATATTTTATATCCGAAGAATGGTATGGTCACCGGCGCGTTCGTCCAGAATGTTTGAAAGGCGTCTTTTGAGCGGTCGTCTCCATCCAGATAGCCCGGTTCCAACCCTGTTCCGGCTTTGACTGCGAAGCCGCCTGTTTTTGCCGCGTTCTCATAAAACATGTACTTGGCATACAAAGATGTTGAATGCCCGTCGTTCGTCGTCGGGTCGTTGTCGTTGTTGTAGAGATAGGCGGCTGCGGTGAATTCCCACCTTGGGAGCAGCGAAAACGTGCTCATCAACATGGAATTACGATCGCCGTAGGTCAGGATCATGGTAGCCATCCCTGCGGGCTTCGATATCCAGCTATCGGAACTGAATTGCTGTGCGCCGACCTGTTCAAAGGTGAAGGCGCTGCACCAAAACATCATAACAAAGGTGAATTTCCGGCGGTTGGTCATAGTTGCTCTGTTCATTTCAGTTAGTTTTTTGATATATTGACGTGCGCCATAAAGTTTTAGCCTTCAAGGCGTCATAAAGTTTCGACCTTAGTTCATTGA
>CXWJ01000568.1_pt1 | contig 91410 bp, 55 predicted proteins | sample 590841 | NCBI WGS metagenome assembly CXWJ01 (sample SAMEA3498367, study PRJEB10139) | wastewater metagenome | biome: wastewater treatment plant; material: activated sludge | place: Austria | collected 2015-01-21 | reverse complement strand
GGACCTTGCGGGCAACGCATCGTTCTGCCAGGCGACGATCGACATCCAGGATCCGTTCAACAATTGCGACCCGAACAACGTGACGGTAGCGGGTGCGTTGAAGACGGAAATGGGCGACGGACTGGAAGAAGCGAACGTGAACCTGCTGGCCACACCGCCGGCGGGGTCGCCGCTCGACCTGAACGACCTGACGGACGACCAGGGGGCTTATATGTTCCCCAACGCCGTACCGCTGGGTTCGGACTACACGGTGACGCCGACGAAAGACGACAACCCGCTGAACGGGGTGTCGACGTACGACCTGGTATTGATATCGAAGCACATCCTTGGGCTGGAGCCGCTGTCGAGCCCGTACAAAATGATCGCTGCGGACGCCAACAAGTCCAACTCGATCACGACGTTCGACATCGTTGAGATAAGGAAGTTGATATTGGGTATTTACACGGAATTGCCGAACAACACGTCGTGGCGTTTTGTGGACGAGGACTTCTCGTTCCCCAACCCTGCGAACCCCTTCCAGACGCAGTTCCCGGAGATCATCACGCTGGCGAATGTGCAGACCTCGCAGTTGGACGACGACTTTGTGGCGGTGAAGATCGGGGACGTGAACAACACGGTGATAGCCAACTCATTGATGGCATCGGATGACCGTTCGGGCGGATCGTTGCTCTTCGACGTTGAAGATCGGGAAGTGAAAGCGGGCGAGGTGTTCGCCGTGACGTTCAAAGCGGATCAGCGGGTCCAGGGCTGGCAGTTCACCTTGAACCTGTCGGGTCTGGAAGTGGTTGACATCGCAGAGAACGGCCTTGTGACGAAAGGGAACTTCGGCGTGTTTGCCGACGCCCTGACGACGTCGGTGGATGTGCCGGCGGCAGCAGGGGCTGCGGCGGGCGAGTTCACGGTGCAGTTCCGCGCGACGAAGTCGGGTATGCTGAGCGGGATGCTGGGCGTATCGGGCCGGATCACGAAAGCAGAAGCGTACAGGGTAATTATGGGTAATTCAGGTAATTACTCCGTTGACCGCCTGGAGGTAGCCTTGCGCTTCGGGTCCCCTGCGGGGATGACAATCAGCGGCGTGGGCTTCGAGTTGTACCAGAACCAGCCCAACCCGTTTGTGAACAAGACGGTGATCGGCTTCCACCTGCCGGTGGCAGCGGAAGCGACGCTGACGGTGCACGACGAAACGGGGCGGATGTTGTTCACGCAGAAAGGCAAATTCGCCGGCGGCTACAACGCCATCCCGGTCGACCGCGCACTGCTGAACACCAACGGGCTGTTGTACTACACGCTCAAAACGGACACCGATTCGGCAACGAAGAAGATGATACAGACGAAGTAAAAGTCATTAGAGGTAATTACAGTAATTACAGTAATTACAGTATTTACGCTTAATGCGAATAATGACAGCGCCCCGTTCGAGCAATCGGACGGGGCGCTTTTTGTTGATACAGGTGTGTTGCACTACGTTTTTTCCCCATTCAGTTTGTGGAAACACGATAGCCGCCACGCCAGGGATTCCGGGTACACGCTGCACGTGCCCAACCGCTGACAAATTGTCTTATATCGACAAAAAATCAATTGTTTGACATCGGTATGGGCAGGTTGTAATAGGTTTGTAAATCTGTTCACCAAAAAATTGATTTAAAATGAAAAACCGCTCCTTATTACTGGTCATATTGCTGGCAATAGGCCATTTTTCTTTTGCTCAAAGTTGGTCGCCTTCTGAAAACCCGGCCTCAAACTTCCAAACGCTCCGCCAGCACTTTTACGATTATTGGGATGGAAAAACCCCTCAACCCGGCCAGGGCTACTCTGTATTCAAACGTTGGGAGTGGTTTTGGCAAAGCCGCGTTTTGCCCGACGGCAGTTTCCCAACCTCGAATATCAAAGAGGTAGAGTGGAACAATTACCTCGCCTCGCTGCCCCAGACCGAAAGCCAGTCGGCAGCCAACTGGACCAGCATGGGCCCCAATTCCTCCGCAGCGGGCATCGGGCGCATCAATTGCATTGCCGTAGACCCCAACAACAGCAACACGATATGGGTAGGAGCGCCCACCGGCGGCCTCTGGAAAACCACCAACGGCGGCAGCTCCTGGACAACGACTACGGACAACCTCACCGTGCTCAGTGTGACGGCGGTGGCAATCGACCCCTCCAATACCAACACGATGTATCTCGGCACCGGCGACGGCTTCGGCAATTACGAACCCTCGGTGGGTGTGCTGAAATCCACCGACGGCGGCGTCACCTGGAACCCGACCGGGCTGATGTGGAACCTCACCAACTACCGCTACATACGCCACATCATCGTTCACCCGACGTCGACTTCGACGGTGCTGGCTGCCACCAGCGACGGGATTTATCGCAGCACCAATGGCGGTACGACCTGGACAAAAGAGGCGAGCGACAATTTTTTCGACGTAAAATTCAATCCCGCCACGCCCAATATCGTCTATGCCGCGTCGGACAATAAGTTGTACAAATCCACCAATACCGGCGATACATGGGCAACATCACTCACCGTGCCGACTTCGGGGCGGGTGGTTATAGCCGTCACCCCGGCCAACACGGCGATGGTGTTCGCCGCAAGCAGTTCCGACGATACGGACACCTACGGCGCGTTCAATGGCCTGTATGTTTCGACCGACAACGGGGACACCTACACGCTGAAATCCTCAACACCCAACCTGCTCACCAGCAGTGCAAGCGGTACGAGCGAAACAGGGCAGGGCTGGTACGACTTTTGCATTGCCGTCAGCCCGACCAATGCCGACCTGATTTTTGTCGGCGGCGTAAACCTTTGGAAATCAACCAACGGGGGCGCCTCCTGGTCGCTTGCCACGTATTGGAACAACTCCGGCCCACCGGGTGTGCCGGTGATACACGCCGACAAACATGCATTGCTCTGGACCGGCAATACCTTGTATTCGGGGAACGATGGCGGCATCCACAAAACCACCAACAACGGTACTTCCTGGACGTTTAACAGCGGCAACTTAGTTATCAGCCAGATGTACCGCCTCGGCGTATCGCAGTCGGACAACAAGGTAATTTGCGGGCTTCAGGACAACGGCACCAAACTTCGCAGCAATACCGGCGTCTGGACGGACAATATCGGCGGCGACGGAATGGAGTGTTTCATTCACCCCACCAATTCCAATATCATGTACGGGGAATCACAATACGGCCATCTGCGGCGCTCCACCAACGGCGGCGGTTCGTGGACAAATATTCATGCGAACGTGCCGGATGAACCCGACGGCGCCTGGGTGACGCCTTTTGTGATGGATCCGAACAGTCCGGCAACGATTTATGCAGGATATAAGGAAGTGTTCAAGAGCATCAATCAGGGCAATACCTGGACGGCTATTTCCGATTTGAATCCTGTGTTCGATCTGCAGCATATCGCGGTAGCGCCCACTTCGGGCAACACGATTTACGCCTGCGACGGCGACCAGGTCTTTGTGACGACCGACGGCGGGACTGTGTGGAACAACGTCACCGGCAATCTGCCGACGACCAATTTTATCACGTACCTCGCCGTAGACCCCGGCAATGCCAACACCGTCTACGTAACCTTCGGCGGGTACACCGCAGGCCAAAAAGTATACAGATCGATCACCGGAGGCACCACCTGGACCAATATTTCAGGGGTATTGCCCAATATACCGGCCAACTGCATTACCGTGCAGCCAAACAGCGGCGGTGTGTTGTACATGGGCATGGATGTTGGAATTTACCGCAGGGATGCAGGCGCTTCGGAATGGGTTTTATTCAATACGGGTATGCCCAATGTCATCGTCACGGAATTGGAGATCCGGAACAGCACAGGTAAAATCCGCGCCTCCACTTATGGGCGCGGCCTGTGGGAATCGGACCTCGAACCGCTCACCGCCTGCGGTACATCTGCTACTCTTTCAGTGACCAATATAGAACCGCGTGCGGCCACCCTCAACTGGGAAGCCGTCAACACAGCCCTCAGTTACAATGTGGATGTGCGGGTGGCCGGCGACCCGAACTGGTTTACTTTTTCAGGTATTGCGGGGACGTCGCTCTACCTGGTTTATTTCACCCCCTGTACCAACTACGAATTCCGGGTGCAGGCTGTCTGCGGAGGCAGTTCGGGCGCTTATTCAAATATTCAGTCGTTCAGCATACCGGGGTGCAGCAATTATTGCACTACATACGGCATCGACACCTTGCTCGAACCGCCGCTTTACCTGCCCGACGAATGGATTGAAAATGTCAGTGTCGGCAGCATCGACAACACTTCGGGCAATGATTGGGGCTACAACGACTACACCAACCTTTCCACCGACCTGACCAAAGGAGATACAGTGGCGGTCACTTTGACCCCCGGTTTTTCAGCCTCCGCTTATTGGGAAACCTGGTCGGTATGGGTTGACTGGAACCAGGACAACGACTTTTCCGACCCGGGAGAACAAGTGTTTACCCATCCGGGAAATACCGCTGCCGTGACGGGGTCGTTCACCGTGCCTGCTACTGCACTCACCGGCAACACGCGGATGCGTGTGAGCATGCGGTGGGACTCGCTGCCCGACCCCTGCGGTGCGTTCATATACGCGGAAATGGAAGATTACGCCGTCAACGTTATCGCCCCCGTTGCTTCATTAGTGATCAATCCTTCCAGCCTGACTTTCCCAGCGGCGGGCAACGGTCAAACACTGACACTGACAACGAACTGCGACTGGAGCGTGACGGGTGTTCCCGCCTGGCTCACGGTCAACCCCTCCTCTGGCACGGCAGGCACGGTGACATTGACCGTGACGGCCACCGAAAACACCGGCATCGACCTGCGCGCCGTCACGCCGACGTTCAGTGGCTGCAACGGCCAGGCAATGCAGAGCCTGCCGGTGACACAAAACGGCGCTGCCGCTACTCTAACCCTGAATCCTGCCAGCCTGAACTTTCCGGCCACTGGCAACGAACAAACGCTGACGCTGACAACCAACTGTAACTGGACCGTGACCGGTCTTCCTGCCTGGCTTACGGTCAGCCCCTCCTCGGGTACGGCAGGAACGACGATGCTCACCGTAACGGCCACCGAAAACACCGACATCGACCTGCGCGCCGTCACACTGACGTTCAGCGCCTGCAACGGTCAGGTGACACAAAATCTGCCGGTGACACAAAACGGCGCTGCCGCTACCCTTACGATCAATCCTGCCAGCCTGAACTTCCCGGCTATGGGGGACGACCAAACACTGACCTTGACGGCGAACTGCGATTGGAGTGTGACCGGTCTTCCTGCCTGGCTCACCGTCAACCCCGCGTCGGGTACGGCAGGCACGGTGACGCTGACCGTAACGGCCACCGAAAATACCGGCATCGACCTGCGCACCGTAATGCTGACGTTCAGCGCCTGCAACGGCCAGGCGATGCAGAACCTGCCGGTAACACAAAACGCCGCTGCTGCTGCCTTGACACTCGATCCTGCCGGCCTGACTTTCCCGGCTACCGGCAACGGCCAAACATTAACGCTGACAACCAACTGCGACTGGACCGTGACGGGTCTTCCTGCCTGGCTCAGCGTCAGCCCCTCATCGGGCGCGGCAGGTACGATAACGCTGACCGTGACGGCGACCGAAAACACCGGCATCGACCTGCGCGCTGTGACGCTGACGTTCAGTGGCTGCAACGGCCAGGCGACACAGAATCTGCCGGTGACACAAAACGGCGCTGCCCCTGCCTTGACACTCGATCCTGCCGGCCTGACTTTCCCGGCGACAGGCAACGGTCAAACGCTGACCTTAACGACGAATTGCGACTGGAGCGTGACGGGCCTTCCTGCCTGGCTCAGCATCAGCCCAACGTCGGGCACGGCAGGTACGACGACGCTGACCGTGACGGCGACCGAAAATACCGGCGTCGACCTGCGTTCCGTGACGCTGATATTCAACGGCTGCAATGGTCAGGCGACGCAAAACCTGCCGGTGACACAAAACGGCGCTGCCGCCGCATTGACCCTCGATCCGACCAGCCTGACTTTCCCGATCTCTGCCGGCAGCCAAACGGTGACACTGACGACGAACTGCGACTGGAGCGTAACAGGCCTTCCCGCCTGGCTCACGGTCAGTCCCTCGTCGGGCACGGCAGGCACGGTAACGCTGACCGTGACGGCAGGTCAAAACCTCACTTTCTCGAACCGTTCGGCAATACTAACCTTCACGGGCTGTAACGGTCAGGCGGTACAAAATCTGTCGGTGACACAAAACGGCGTGTTTGTCATCGATCCTTCCAGTCTGAATTTTCCGGCTGCCGGCAATAGCCAGACACTGACGATGTCGGTTACCTGCTTCAATTGGGACTTGCTTTACATACCCCCCTGGCTCACCCTCAATCCTTCGTCGGGCGGAGAGGGAACATTTATTATCACTGTGACAGCGAGTGCGAATAACAGTGCTGATCCCCGTTCTTTCACTTTGATATTCAATTGCGACGACCAGATCTTTCAAAACGTGACGGTCACACAGGATGGCGCCCAGACTTTTCTCGACGTGCCGGCTTTGGTAGAAGTGCCTGCTACAGAGGGGTTTGCCCAGATCGATGTGTCTTCCAACACTGATTGGACAGCGGCAGAAAACGCATCGTGGCTGGAGATGCCCGACCCGGCCTCGGGCAACGGAAATGCTGTCGTGAGTGTGCAACACCTTGCCAACCCGGATATGTCGTCGCGCTCTGAAATTGTCGTATTTGATTACAACGGCGTTCAAAAAACGGTCACTATTTTACAAAAAGGGTTGTCATCGGGTGCAGGAAATTTGGGTGAAGACCATCGTAACCGCGTGATCTGCGTCCCCAACCCGGCGAGCGAATCCGCGTGGTTTCTGATACAAACCAATCAAACACAAACGGTTGACATCGAGGTCTTAGCGTCAGACGGGCGCATCGTGACGGCCCTGAAAAACGTAGCGATCAAGCAGGGCGAGAACGCCATACCGTGGCAGCCGGGCGACTTGCCGGCGGGTCAGTATTTGTTCCGGTGCTTTTTTGAGAAAGAAGTGGTGAGCGGGAAGGTGGTGGTGGGGCGGTAGGCGTATACCTTACGCACTNNTGTCCAATGTCCAATGTCCAATGTCCAATGTCCAATGTCCAATGTCCAATGTCCAATGTCCAATGAAATTAGTGGCCAAATACTTTTTCCTGTGTCCGTAGTTGTGCTCCAGGTAATACCCCTGATTTTTCAGGGGTATTGAAGGTTTCATTTTCAATTTTCCAAAGGTATTGACTTTCAATGAACTTGTGTAGGAACCGTAGCCCGACAGGAGGACAACTTAGCGTACACAAAACACAATGCAAAGGCAACCTCGGCGGTAAACAAATTTCACCTATAGTGCAGCGGAAATAGCCCGGGCAGCACCATATAGTGTAAGACAGAAGTTAAAGGTATAATGGCAGCCATCACAACAGTTGATGCTTCGTATATGATTCGTGCACATAAAAAGTAAGGGGCTAACATAACTTCAAGCATGTTTTACACCTCATTTACACTGTTTTACAAGGGTTTTACGGGTGCTTTTCCAGGCGGTCATAGTTTTGTCCCCGATTTGAATGACGCTCCGCCTTCGTCAAGACTACGGCGGATAAAAAGACGAATGTCCGACAAACGGCATCTGTAATTACTTTGGCAGCATTCACCGCCTGTTTGTTCGTTTTAGTCTAAGCTCCTGAAATCGTTTGCGATAGCATCCATACTTTCAACCCGGGTTACACAAAAACATCGAAACTACATCCGAACCTCTTATGCAAAAACACCTTTTGCTTGCCGCCTTACTGTGCCTCAGCCATTTATTGTTCGCTCAAAATCCTTCCCGTATCACCATTAAAGGCATCGTCACCGACTCCGCCGGCGGAGAAGTGGTGCTACCGACGGTCATGCTGCTGAATCCTTCCGATTCGACTTTGGTCAACTTCACCCGCGGCGACGACAAGGGTGTTTTTCAACTAAAAAATGTAAAAAACGAAGCGTACCTGCTAAAAGTCTCCTACGTCGGCTTCCTGCCGCTGCAAATGCGGATCGAACCATCGGCGACGGCGGTACATGATCTCGGCACACTGGTGATCAAACCGATCTCCACCGAATTGCTTGAAGTCGTGGTGAAAGCCGCCAAAGCCACGCTCAGCATCCGGGGCGACACCATCGAGTACGATGCTTCTTCGTTCAAAGTGCCGCCGGGCTCTACGGTTGAAGATTTGCTGCGCCGCCTGCCCGGTATCGAAGTGGATGCCGACGGCAACATCAGGGCGCAGGGCAAGGATGTGAAACGTGTGTATGTGGATGGCAAAACCTTTTTCGGCGACGACCCGAAAGCGGCGACCAAAAACCTCGGCGCCGAAACGCTTTCCAAAGTGCAGGTGTACAACGAAGCCTCCGAGCAGTCCAAACTGACCGGCGTGGACGACGGCAAAAAAGAAAAAGCGATGAACCTGGAGTTGAAAGATGAATACAAAAAGGGTTCGTTCGGGAAAATCACCGGCGCAGTGGGCACGGAAGATCGCTGGGCAGCGCGCGCCAACTACAACCGTTTTAACCAGAAAGAACAAATCTCTTTCATCGGTTATGGCAACAACATCAACCAGACGGGTGTGAACTGGGAGGATTACGGCGAATTCAAAGGCCAGAGTACGTTCAGCGATTTCGACAACGGCGACTTCGGTTTCAGCAACGGCGGCGGGCGTTATTTTAATTTTGGCGGCGACGACTCACCCCTCAACAACTTCGACGGGCGCGGCTACACCGAAAACTACGGCGGCGGCGCCAACTACAATTTCGACAACAAAAAAGCCAAATTCAACGCCAGTTACTTTTACAACCAGACGGCCCTCGATCTCGACCAGTATACCGACCGCCAAACCTTCGTGGAAGGCAATTCGTTTTTCAATTCGGATACGATGAACAAAATGGATTTTCGGCAAAACCACAGCCTGAATACCCGTTTTGAAAAAGACCTCGATTCGAACAACCTCCTGATCGTCAAGGCCCAGGGGCGGTTCAGCCACAACGACGCGACCACCGGCCAATCCCAATTGTTCTATCTCGAAAACGGCACGCCGACCAACCGCCTGAGCAACGACATGGACAATGAACTCGATTCGTGGCGACTAACGAGCGCCGCTATTTTTCGCCACCGGTTCAAGAAAAAAGGCCGCTCTTTTGCCGCCAGCGCGGGTTATAATTACAACCAGTCCGATGGTCTGGAAAACACCTTTTCACTCAATCAATTCTTCGAGGCCAACACCTTCACCGAACAGGTGGGTCAGATGAACAACAATGAAAACAATGCGGCACAGATGAAATCGAGCCTGCTGTTCACCGAGCCGTTTTCAAAAAAATGGTTTTGGGAAACGTTTTACAATTTCAGCAATTCTCAAAACGATGTAGACCGCCAGGTGGCCGATCCTGAAAACAACGGCCAACGCATCGACAGCCTGAGTATTTTTTACCACTATAATATTTTGTACAACCGCCTCGGCTCCAGCATCCGGTATTCCAACGAAGGATTGAACGTATCGGCCGGTCTTGCGGCGCAGCAACTGAATCTGGTCGGCGAGTATTCCCGCGACCGCGATGCGCCTTTATTGGTTGACCCTCTCGACCGCGATTTTTTGAACTGGACACCCAACATTGACTTCGGATATGAGTTTCCTAACAATATGTGGCTGAACGTGAACTATGGCTATTCCGTCCGCGAACCGCAACCCAACGACCTCCAACCGGTACCGAACCAAAACAATCCGCTCTTCCGCACGGAAGGCAACCCGGAGCTCGACCCCGAACGCAACCACAGTTTCGAACTCAACTTCAACCGCTGGGACCCCGCCAATATGAGTAGCATCGGCATCGGTACCGACCTCGATTTGTACGACAGCCAGATCGTGTACAGCCAGACCATCGAAGCCATCGACAGTGTGGGTATTCGCACCACCACCCGGCCGGAAAACGTATCGGGCGGGCTCAATTCGAGTACTTATATCTGGTCGAATTTTCCCATCGTCAAGACCAAACTGACCATGAACGTCAACCCCAGCATAAACATCAGCAAATCGCCCGCTTTTGTCAACGGGGTGGAAAATGAAACCCGCAATCAGGGTTTCCGGATTTATGTGGGGTTGAACTATACGCCCGGCCCGAAACTGATTCTCAGTGCGGGCGGCAACCTCAATTTCAACGACATCACGTATTCGATACAGGAAGACCAGAACCAGAAAATCAGGAACGGCGGCACACAGGCCACCGTCAAGTGGCAATTTGCCGACAAGTTCTTCTTAGAGAGCAATTTCAATTACAACGTTTACCGCAACGACCGCTACGACTTCGACCAGGATGTGCCGATCTGGAATGCATCGGTGCGCCGGTTGTTCGGCAGGGAAAACCGCATCGAAGCCCGCCTTGCCGCTTTCGACCTGCTCAACCGCCGTGTCAGCATCACTCAAAACGGAACGCAGAACTACGTCATCCGCAATATTGCACCCACCCTGGCGCGTTACTTTATGCTCAGCGTGAGTTACAACGTGCGGGGTTATGAAAACAAACTCAGCAAGAATAATTGGTGGTAAATCTGGTGATTGGTTATCGGTTATCGGTGATTGGTTGCGTGATTTTTTATCCTCCCTGCGTTCGCTCGCGCTCGGTTTTGTCATTCTGTAAGAAACTGTCCGCTCTAAATCGGCCCTCTGCGCACTTCGATTCTCAAATTCATTTCGACATGAAAAAAATATTGCTCTTCTTCGCTCTTCTCCTGCCTCTCTCCGCCTTCGCTCAAGACCAACAACCACCCCTCGAAGGCCGCATCCGGTATCTGATTATCCATGACTGGGCAAAAAAAATGGCTTCGGTGGACTATCTCAGCAAACAGCGCAAAGAACGCATCGCCTACATGTGGGGCAATGACTCGGAGTGGAAAATGTATGCCAACTTCTTTTTTACCGCCAATGAAAGCAAGTATGAGGACTCGGAAGAAAAAGCCGAGGCCGATGACGAAGGTTATTCCTGGCGCAAGGATGCGTATTACATCAAGCGGAATTTTGAAAAAAACACCGAATACGACGTGATTGAAATGTTGGGCAAAACCTATATCATCGAAGATTCGCTGTACATGCCCGAGTGGAAAATCCACAACGACCTCAAGGAAGTGGCGGGGCATATCTGTATGAAGGCCTATTGGGAGGATACCGTGAAACAACAGAAAGTGGTCGCGTGGTTTGCCCAGGATATTCCGCACAGCGGCGGCCCCGAGCGTTTTTGCGGTCTGCCGGGCCTGATCCTCGAAGTGGACGTGAACAACGGCGCCCTGATCGTCATGGCTGACCTGATCGAGATGAAGAAACTCGACAAGGAACTGGATTTGCCCAAAAAGATCAAAGGCAAAAAGATTACCGAAGCGGAATATCAGGAGATTCTGAAAAAATTCATCGAAGAGAAACGCAAAGCGGAAGAGCCTTATTTTTGGGGGATACGGTATTGAAAATCAGCGACCTGCATTAATATCCGGATTAAACCCCTCGGCTTTTATGTAAGCCCCGATATTCATCACCACGCCATCCAGGAGTTCTATATCCTTGTCCCATTCGTAGAATTGCCACGGCGCATCGGATGTAGCCGAAATGACTGTTTTGCTTTTAGTAAACACCCAAACTACTTTCTCCGTGCCAAATGTAAACAGACGGCGCACCTTGCGGACGACATATTCCTGAAAAAGGTCGGAATTGCGATCCGGCAGTTCTACGTTGACGTCCACTTCAAGCACGAATTTGGCGGGAACAGTGACAAATTTGGTTGTTATTTTGTCAGGCGTGAGCACTTTCCGGTCGAATACGACTACATCGAGACCCATGTTGTTGCGGTAGTCGGGGTGAAAACCCAGTTCGCCGGCGCCGATGCGGTATTTTTTCTTGTCTAAACCCGCTTTGAGTAGATCGGAAAGGTAATCTTTTAAGAAAAATTGAAGCCCGCTATCGCTCATGATTTCTTCGATTGTTTTGGTTTTGTTCAATACCTGCCTGTAGCCAAGGTAGTAAAAAGGGATGCCGTCGATCGTTTCCCGCACTAAGTACGCAGGGATTTTTCGCCCTTTGGCCGGCGCTGTTGTGGTGTTGACAGGTTTCTTTGGGATGTCCGCTGCGGTATTCATTGCCTGAAAATTTTTCCAAAGAAACAAAGATTTTTGAAAATATCCAAAGCCGCCCGGCAAACAGTCATTGCACCGGGCGGCTTTTTTTTCTAATCTCCCACTTTTCTCCACCCGTCTCTTCGTTTCGCGCTGAGCGCCTCCACTTTTTCCCACACGACTGGCGAAAAGCCATTTCGTCGCTTGGATGAGGTGATATTTCCTACTTTCGTCTGCTTGCTTTCCACCTTTTTTCCTAAGTTTACCGCCTTTCGCCATCAGGTGAAACACGATTTCGCTGTCCTCCGGCAAAATTTCCGCACTTTCTGCATTGAACTTAAATTGCTGTTTAACAGCAATTTAAAGTTTGTATCAAAAAAAATTTTACAAAAAAATGAAAATTTATGTCGAATTGTGGGAAAATGTGGGAAATTAGAATACATTTGTGGCGGTGAATTGTAGGCGTGTTCCCACAAACAAACGTCTGTAAAAGCTCCGAAGCAGAAATAATTGATAATGTGCCAATGCTATCTCATTAGCAAATTAGCACATTAAGCAGTCCCACACTTAATGCAATGCAACTCATAGGCGAATATCCTGTCGCCCTTGATGACAAGGGTCGTATGCGTTTGCCAACAGCGCTACTCCGCCAATTGGAAGAAAAATCCAATGGCGAGGGTACAGGCTATGAGTTTGTAGTCAACCGGGGGTTCGAAAAGTGCCTGACACTTTACCCCAAACCGGTCTGGGAAGGTATTACTGCCAGGTTGAGCCGACTCAATCGTTTTAATGACCGGAACCGCGCCTTTATTCGCTCCTTTTACCTCGGTGCTTATCCAATTGCAACCGACAGCGCGGACAGAATTCTTTTGCAAAAACCATTGATGGATTATGCCGGCCTCTTGAAAGATGCGGTGCTCGTCGCTATGGACGACCGCATCGAGATATGGTCGCCGGAAGAACACGCCCGTGTCGCAGCTATGGATTCCAACGCATTCGCCGACCTGGCCAACGATGTCATGGGCGGCGGAGTCGAAGGGGTAGGGGATTTTGAAACAGTTATGAGTAACGAGTGATAAGTTATGAGTAATAAGTTATGAGTTTTTGCCGAGCATACTCACAACTCACAACTCACAACTCACAACTCACAATTCATAACTCATAACTCAAAAAGGTGTATCACGAAAGTGTTCTCTTACATGAATCCATTGATTATCTGTTGGTTAAGCCCGGCGGGATTTATGTGGATGCGACATTTGGCGGCGGTGGACATGCGCGGTTGATACTCGAACTGTTGGGCGGCAAAGGCCGCCTGTACGCCTTCGATCAGGATGAAGACGCGAAGCGAAACACTGAACAGCAGGAATTTTCAGCGAATCCTTCCTTTGTTTTTATTCACTCGAATTTCAGGCATTTGAAACGCCAGTTGCGCGCCGAAGTCGTGCGCCCGGGTACGGTGAACGGCATTTTGGCCGACCTCGGGGTGAGCAGTTTTCAGTTGGACACGCCGGAGCGCGGGTTCAGTTATCGCTTCGAGGCCGCCCTCGATATGCGTATGAACACCCGGGAAGGGCAGACTGCTGCCGACGTATTGAATAGCTATAATGCAACGGAATTGCAGCGGGTGTTCAGCGAACTTGGCGAGGTGCGCAACTCAAAAACGCTGGCCCTGGCGGCATTGCGCTACAGGGAACAGAAACCCTTCGGCACAACGGGCGACCTGGTGGAATTGTGCAGCAAAAACATCATGGGCGAACGGATGCGCTACTTGTCGCAGGTATTCCAGGCCCTGCGCATGGAAGTGAATGATGAACTGGGAGCGCTTGCGGATTTTTTGAAAGACGCGCTCGAAATGCTGGCGCCGGGCGGACGATTGTCCGTCATCACTTTTCACTCTCTGGAAGACCGCATGGTGAAGAATTTTTTGAAAACAGGAAACATAGAAGGCGAGCAGCAAAAGGATTTTTATGGGAATATCACACGACCTTTTGAACTCCTGACCAAAAAACCGCTCGAACCTTCCGAAGCCGAAACCGCTAAAAACACACGAGCCCGAAGCGCCAAATTGAGGGTGGGAGAGAAACGCTAATACCCCGCAATTACTTTTTTATTACGCCTAATGACTTTTGAACTATGGCCAACAAACTGCTATCCGCAATCAACGTCAGCGAACATACAACCAACCTCGTGTTTGGCAATTTCTCCTATGTGATGTTCCTGGGTTTTCTGGGCATTCTCTATATCGCGAATGCACATTTTGCCGAAAAAGGTGTACGACGCATTCAATTGTTGCAAAAGGAAATCAGAGAATTGAAATGGGAATACACATCCATCAAAAGTGAAACGATGTATAAATCCATGCAAAGCCAGATAGACGAAAGCCTCGAACCTGTTGGCCTCGACCTCGAAAACAAAGGCCCCAAAGTTATTTTGGTTAAATAGTTCTTGGTTCTTGGTTCTTGGTTATCGGTTATCGGTTATCAGTTATCAGGCACCTTAAAATTAACCAAGAACCAAGAACTAATAACCAAGAACCAAGAACCAACAACAATCTACGCCATGCTCAATATCAAAAACGAAGTCCTTGTCCGTGTGTATCTGGTTGCCGCCATGGTACTACTGGCTGCGTTCGTGATATTCGGGCGTTTGTACCAACTCAGCGTGGTGGACGCCGAAGAATGGCGCGCCAAAGCAGACAGTCTTTATGTAAAATGGGTGGATGTGTATGCCGACCGGGGCAACATCCTTGCCGACGACGGCAGCCTGCTGGCTACTTCGCTGCCCTATTTCGACATACACTGGGACGCCAAAACCGAAGGCCTGAACGATGATATTTTTAATCAGCAGGCAGTCGACAGCCTTGCCTGGTTGCTCTCTACTTATGTCGACCAAAAATATACCCCCGCCGCCTATCGCGACTGGCTGATGCAGCTGCGCACAGCACCTGCAAACACGAGAGGCATCCGGTATGTGCCGATTGCCAAGGAGTTGTCGTACAGTAAAGCCATGCTGGTCAAGACATTTCCGATTTTTCGGGAAGGGCGCTACAAGGGAGGTTTTATCCTGGAGCAAAATCCGCGGCGCGAGCGGCCATTCAAAATTCTCGCACAGCGGACCATCGGCTACACACGGGAAGGCGCCTTGCCGGTCGGGTTGGAAGGCAGTTTCGACAAAGTGCTCGGCGGTTCGCTCGGAAAACAACTGCGCATTCGTGTGCCCGGCGACATATATATTCCGGTCAGTGATCTGGCAGAAATCGAACCGGAAGCCGGCGCCGATGTGGTGACGACACTCGATATCAACATCCAGGACGTGACGGAACGCTCATTGCTCAGCGCTTGTCAAACGCACGATGCCGACCACGGCTGCGCGATTGTGATGGAAGTGAAAACCGGAAAAATTCGTGCGATGGCCAATATAGGCCGCACGCCCGAAGGATGGTGGGAAACTTACAACTACGCTGTTGGCGAACGCGTGGAGCCGGGTTCCATGTTCAAACTTGCCACTTTTATGGCCATGCTGGAAGACGGATTTATCAGCGATTTTGATCAACAAATACCTGTCAATAAAGGCAAGATCAAAATCTATAACGAGGAATTGATCGATGCGGTGCCGCACGGGTTGGACACGATGAGCATCAAGCAGGTATTCGCCATGTCGTCCAACGTGGGCACGGCCACCATGACGCAACAATATTATGGCAAAGGCAAATCTGCCAATTTCGTGGAGCGTCTCAAAGGTTTCGGCCTCGACCTGCCGACCGACATCGAGTTAGGCGGGGAAGAAGCGCCTGTCATCAAGAACCCGAACGACCCCAAAAGTGAATGGTCGGGCACCACGCTGCCGTGGATGAGCATCGGATACGAACTGCTGTTCACCCCGTTGCAACTGCTTACATTTTACAATGCTGTTGCCAACGACGGACGTATGATGAAACCCTACATCGTGCAACGCACCGAGCGATACGGGGAAGTCCTCAAAGAATTCAGGCCTACTATTGTGAAACGCAGTATTGCGTCCAAAACGACGATCCGGAAGGCCAGAGAACTGTTGGAATCCGTCGTGCAAAAAGGCGGAACGGCTTATGGCATTCAATCGGCCAACTATGCCATTGCAGGCAAAACCGGCACGGCGCAGGTGAATTACCACAAGTTTAAAGCCAGCAAAGGCATCCGTCACCAGGCCAGTTTCTGCGGTTTTTTCCCGGCGGATGCTCCGGTTTATTCCTGCATCGTGGTCATCAGCGAGCCGGTACGCGGCGGCTACCACGGCGCGGAAGTGGCTGCGCCGGTATTTCGACAGATTGCAGACAAGTGCTTTGCCATGAAACCCGAACTGCATACGCCTGTGAATGCATCGGCGCCGGATCAACTGACCACCGCCGAGTTGCCCACCTACGATGCAGGGAACAAAGATGATATGGAAAAAGCCCTTCACTGGCTCAACATGGATTTTTACGCGGAACAGGACTTGCCCGATTGGGTGGTGCTGGCAGCGCACCGGGGCGATTCGCTGATGATGCAAAACCGGGTGATCTCGGATAAAACGGTACCCTCCGTCATCGGCATGGGCTTGAAGGACGCCATATATATTCTTGAAAACCGGGGCTGTAAAGTGCGTGTGGAGGGAGTGGGCAAAGTGCGACGACAAAGCCTGGCCGTTGGAACAAGGGCGAGCGGACTGACGTGTGTGTTGTATCTGGAATGATGGTTATTCACATTTACAGGAATTCTATTATGAAACAACCTTTTATCAAAACAATGCTCATCGTGCAGATATGTCTTGCCTGTGCGGGAAATGCCGGATCGGAAATATTGAGGTCTGTAAAAGTAGAAAGCCGGGAAGCGTGGCAGGTCGACTCAAATGCCGGGATAACTAAAAAAATACAAAAACAAAAGACAGGCCGGCGCAAAGGGATTGTTCTCAAGGGTTTGAAAGATAACAACAAAGGTTATATTATCCTGGCAATAGTGGTGCTTTCGATTTGTGCAATCATATTTGGCGGTATAGGTCTCATTTTTTTGGTCGGCGCATTCGAATACATAGGTGACGGTTTGGCCTTCATTTATTTTTTGTTTGCCGCTGGAGGCTTGTCTTTAGCTTTATTATGTCTGAAAGGAATCATCAAACGATTCAAATATCTGAGAAAGTCGAAGTATGGAGAAGAAAGGCCAATGGAAAATATGCCTCGTCGCCCTCCAACCAAAAAAACGAACCAATAACCAACGAAAAATTGCATTCCAACAACTTTTGAATTTTTTAAACATACACCCGGACAAAAACCATTATAGCATGACACTCAACCATCTCCTCCAAAACGTCCGCATCCTGGACACACACGGCAATCTCGCCGTCGAAGCCGGCCCGATCCGCTTCGACTCGCGTGCGGTGCAGCCCGGCGATGTGTTCGTGGCCGTACGCGGAGCGCAGGTGGATGGGCATCAGTTCATTGACAAAGCGATAGAAAAAGGTGCAGGAGCAGTCATTTGCGAGCAGTCATTAGAGTCATTTAGCGCAGATTTGACAACTTTTCAAAAGTTGTCAAATCTGACAGTAGTACAAGTAAGTGATTCCGCCGAAGCCCTCGGCATCATGGCTTCCAATTACTTCAACAACCCTTCCAATGACCTCCAACTAATCGGTGTGACCGGCACAAACGGCAAAACCACGACGGTAACTCTGCTGTGGCAACTCTTCACGCGGCTGGGTTACAAATGCGGACTGATCGGCACGGTGGAAAACAGGGTAGGGGAGGAAGTCGTGCCCAGCACCCATACCACGCCCGATGCGGTGCAACTGCACGGGCTGTTGCGCCAAATGGCCGATGCGGGATGTTCGTACGTGTTCATGGAAGTCAGCAGTCATGCGGTGCATCAGCGCCGCATTGCCGGGGCGACTTTCGCGGGCGGCGTTTTTACCAACCTGACACACGACCACCTCGATTACCACAAAACCTTTGCCGAATACCGCGATGCTAAAAAGAAGTTCTTCGACGATCTGCCCAAAACGGCCTTTGCCCTCACCAATGCCGACGACAAAAACGGCGCGGTGATGCTGCAAAACACGAAGGCCGTCCAATACACCTACGGGCTGCGCAAACCGGCGGATTTCAAAGCCAAAATCATAGAAAACAGCCTGAGCGGTTTGCACCTGGAACTCGACGGCGCCGAACTGCAAGCACGAATGATCGGCGAATTCAATGCCTACAACCTGACGGCTGCTTATGCGGTAGTGCAGTTGATGGAAGGCGAGGCGAGCGCAAGACTTTCCAGGTTTTCAAAACCTGGAAAGTCTGCGATCGAAATACTCACCGCCCTTTCCGGTCTGCGCGGTGCGGAAGGCCGGTTCGACTACCTCAACCACCCGGCAAAACCCGGCTGTATCGGCATTGTAGACTATGCGCACACTCCCGATGCACTGGAAAAAGTGCTCGAAACCATCCAAAAATTAAAGAAAAAAAACTCGCGTGTCATCACTGTTGCCGGCGCGGGCGGCGACCGTGACAAGACCAAACGACCCATTATGGCCCAAGTCAGCGCCCGGTTGAGCGACCAACTCATCCTGACGAGCGACAACCCCCGCACAGAAGACCCGGCGGCTATCCTCCGCGATATGGAAGCAGGGCTGGATGCGGAAGGATTGAAAAAAACGCTGATCATTCAGGATCGGGAACAGGCCATCAAAACGGCAATCAGGCTGGCAGGACCAAACGACGTAATTCTGGTAGCGGGCAAAGGCCACGAGAAATATCAGGACATCGACGGGGTGAAATACCCTTTCGATGACAAACAAGTTCTTTTGAAAGCGATGAGTTATTAGTTATCGGTTATCGGTTATTAGTTGTTGGGAAATCTAAGAACCAATATCAAATAACCGATAACCGATAACAAGATATAATAGTGGAGGGACTATTATTTTGAGCAGGTTGCGGGGCGATGGAATATCGCCCCACAGCCGATTTTAGAGTCATTAAATGTAATTGCAGTCATTTACAGTAATTACTCTAATTACTCTAATTACTATAATTACCTCCATTACCCCATTATCAAATTGTCAAATTAAAACAATGCTCTATTATCTGTTTCAATATCTGAAAGATGTATTCGACCTGCCGGGCGCCGGTTTGTTCCAATACATCTCGTTCCGGGCAGGTCTGGGGATGATCTTGTCGCTGCTGGTTTCTATCGTCATCGGCAAACGTATCATCGATTGGCTGCGTGCCATGCAAATTGGCGAGACCGTGCGCGATCTCGGCCTGGCCGGACAGACGTCAAAGGCCGGTACGCCTACCATGGGCGGTATCATTATCGTGGCAGCCACTTTGATACCCTGTCTGTTGATGGCACAATTGGACAATGTGTACATCCTGCTCATGCTGTTCAGTACCGTTTGGATGTTTGCGATCGGTTTTATTGATGACTATATCAAAGTATTTAAGAAAGATAAAAAAGGACTAAAAGGCATCTTTAAAATCGCGGGTCAGGTCGGTTTGGGGCTGATCGTCGGCGTGACAATGCTGGTGAACGACGAAGTAGTGGTGCGTATGGATCCTGCCATAGCAGAACAAAACGGTTATGAAGAGGTAGAATCCATTTTCAGGAAAGACCGAACCGAACCGAACACCTACACGGAAATCGTCTATGTGAAAGCTCCGATCACGACTGTCCCGTTTTTCAAAAACAACGAACTGGACTATTCGCGGTTGTTGTGGTTTTTGGGCGACAACGCACGCGACCTGAGTTCTATTCTGTTCGTAGTTATGGCGATCATAGTAATCGCTGCGGTCAGCAACGGCGCCAACCTGACCGATGGTCTGGACGGGCAGGCGGCGGGTGTATCGGCGATCGTTATTGCGGCGCTTGGTATCCTGGCGTATGTAAGCGGCAACGCGGTAGCGGCGGACTTTCTCAATATTTTCTATATTCCATACAGCAGTGAGTTGGTGGTTTATATCGCATGCTTGTTGGGCGGTTGTATCGGTTTTTTGTGGTATAATGTATTCCCTGCCCGGGTTTTTATGGGCGATACGGGAAGTTTGACCCTGGGCGGTATTATCGCTGCGCTTGCCATCATTATCCGGAAAGAGTTGCTGATCCCGTTGTTGTGCGGTGTGTTTTTGATAGAAAACCTGTCGGTGATCATTCAGGTCTGGTATTTTAAATACACGAAGAAAAAATACGGCGAGGGGAAACGGGTGTTTCTCATGGCGCCGCTGCACCACCATTATCAAAAGCAGGGCTATCATGAAGTGACGATTTCCCTGCGGTTCTGGATTGTACAGATATTTTTAGCAGTATTGACTGTAATTACGCTCAAAATCAGATAAAACACATAGACACGGAGGCCACATAGACTATGTTTTCTATGTGACTGTGTGTTTCAAAAAATATGAAAAAACGCATCGTCATACTCGGCTCCGGTGAATCCGGCACAGGCGCGGCCCTCCTGGCCCGGCGCCAGGGTTTCGACGTGTTCGTATCGGATAGAGGCGCCATCAAGGACGAATATAAAAAGGTGCTCGACGACAACGGCATCGCATGGGAAGAAGGGCAACATAGCCTGGATAAAATACTGAATGCTAAGGAAATCATTAAAAGTCCGGGAATACCGGAGAAAAGCGAAGTGATGCAGGCGGTGCGGGCAAAAGGGATCAGTGTGATCGGAGAAATTGAATTCGGTTATCGCTATGCAGGGAAATGTACGATCATCGCCATCACGGGTTCGAACGGCAAAACGACGACGACGATGCTCACTTACCACCTGCTGAAACACGCCGGACTGAACGTGCGCATGGGCGGCAATGTGGGCAATTCATTTGCTACGATGGTGCTGGAAGAGGTAGAAGGTAGAAGGCAGAGGGCAGAAGGCACGACGCCCTCCACCCTCCACCCTCCACCCTCCACCATTTATGTGCTGGAGGTGTCGAGTTTTCAATTGGACGATATCCAACAGTTCCGGCCCAACATCGCCATGCTGCTGAACATCACGCCCGATCACCTCGACCGATATGACAATAAGTTGGAAAACTATGTGCGGTCCAAATTCCGGATAACGATGAATCAAAAACGCGGCGACCTTTTTATCACCAATTACAACGATGAAAACATTAGCGTTTTTTTAAAAACACACCCGGAAACGATCAAATGCCGCATGGAACGTGTGCGCAGGAGCGATTTAAAAAACGGTTATGCCCGCATCGGTCGCTCCTATTCATTCGACCTGGCCAGCACCAACCTGCGGGGGCCGCACAACATGTTCAATGCTGCTTGTGCTATTCGCGCTGCACTTCGATTGGGCATAGAGCCGGACTTGATAGCGGAAGGATTATATTCCTTCACTACGCCGCCGCACCGCCTGGAAAAAATCGCTGAAGTGAATGACGTAACATATATCAACGACTCCAAAGCCACCAATGTCGATTCGGTTTTTTACGCCCTGCAAGCCATGGATACGCCGACGATTTGGATTGTGGGCGGACAGGACAAAGGAAACGATTACAGTCCGCTGCTCAAATTGGTGCGGCAAAAAGTGAAAGCCATCGTGTGCATGGGCGTGGATAACTCGAAGATTATCAAGACTTTTAAGAAGTTCAAAAAACCGATGACAGAGACGCGGAGCGCGGAAGAAGCAGTGAAAGCGGCGGCAGGTTTTGCGGAAGAAGGAGATACGGTTTTATTGAGCCCGGCGTGCGCGAGTTTTGATCTGTTTATGAATTATGAGGATAGGGGGGAACAGTTTCGGGAAGCTGTTTTAAAACTGAGTAAATGAATAGTGATCGTAAAGCCCAATTGGTAAACCAGATTTGACAACTTTTCAAAAGTTGTCAAATCCACAATCAACAATTTAACGAAGCACCAATAACCGATAACCAATAACTAATAACCATCATGTCACTTGGCAACCGAATTGCAGCAGAATTAAGAGGCGATCGTACCATCTGGATGATCATCGCCGTGCTGAGCCTGTTCAGCCTGCTGGCCGTGTATTCGGCCTCGGGGTGGGAGGCGTGGCGCTCGCGCGGCGGCAACACCACCGTGATGTTTGTCTCGCACCTGGTGCGGCTGGCGTTCGGTTTGTTCATCGTGTACATGTGTCACCTGCTGCACTACCGGCAATACCAGCGGGTGGCGCCGGTGCTTATTCTGGCAACGGTGCCGCTGCTGGTGTTCACCTTGTTTTTCGGGCAGAATATCAACGATGCCAATCGCTGGCTCAATATTGCGGGGTTCAGTTTCCAGCCCTCCGAATTTGCTAAAATCACCCTGATCATCTACATCGCCCGTGAGTTGACGCGTAAACAGGATTATATCACAAGTTTCAAAGATGCCTTTTTGCCCATCATCGTGCCGGTGCTGATCATTTGCGGGCTCATTGCCCCGGCCAATCTCAGTACGGCAGCGATACTCTTTTTCACTTGTATTTTACTGATGTTCATCGGACGGGTGAGTTGGAAGTACATTTTATTGTTGGGCATATTAGGATTGGTTGTGTTCGCTTGTTTGATCGCAATCGGTCAACTCTATCCCGATTCGGGTATCGTGCGGGTAGAAACCTGGATTTCGCGGGTACAGGAGTTTTTGCACAGCGAAGACGGCGGTTTTCAGGTGCAACAGGCCAAAATCGCCATTGCCAAAGGCGGCATCATTGGTGAAGGACCCGGCAACAGCATTATCCGGAATTTTCTGCCTTATGCACATGCCGACTTTATCTATGCCATCATCTGTGAAGAATACGGATTGGTGGGCGGTAGCGTGGTGCTGGCACTCTATGTTCTGCTGTTTCTCCGCAATGTGAAACTTGTGACCCAAAGCCCCAAAGCATTCGGCGCCTTTCTCGCTATCGGGTTAAGTCTGATGCTGACGGTGCAGGCCCTGGCCAACATTGCGGTGAATGTCAATCTGGTGCCCGCCACAGGGCTCACGCTTCCGTTGATCTCTATGGGCGGTACCAGTATGTTGTTCACTTGTGTGTCGCTGGGAATGATATTGAGCGTGAGTAAATTTATTGAAAGTTTGGAGTAGAGTTGAAGGTTGTTGAAGATGGTTGAAGGTTGTTGAAGATGGTTGAAGGTTGTTGAAGATGGTTGAAGATGGTTGAAGGTTGTTGAAGAGATTTTTTTTATTTAAAATTTATTGAATATGGCTGCATTTTCTCGATTTGAAGACATTGAGGCATGGCAATTGGCCCGTCAACTGTGTAATATGATTCATGTATGGACATTACGCCCTGATTTCTCAAAAAACTTCAAATTAAGAGACCAAATTGAAGGCTCGAGTGGCTCAATCATGGACAATATCGCTGAAGGGTATGAAAGAGGAGGTAATAAAGAATTTGTCAATTTTTTGAGTATTGCCAAGGGCTCATGTGGAGAAACCAGGTCACAATGTTACCGTGTGCTGGATTTCAAATACATCAACCAAATTGAATTTGATGAAGCTTATGCCTTGTGCATAAAAACCTCAACCAAGATAACCAACCTGATGAACTATCTGATTGATTCTGATAGAAAAGGATTTAAATTCGACAACAAAAACAAGGATAAAACCAAAAATAAAGGAGGCGATCAACATTTCCCTCAAAACGAATAACCCCATCAACCCAACGATATTCAACCCCTTCAACCTTCAACCATATTCAACCCCTTCAACCATATTCAACAATGAATAAACTAAAGATCCTTATCACCGGTGGCGGTACCGGCGGCCACGTGTTCCCGGCCATCGCCATCGCGGACGCAATCAAAAAGTTGCGACCCGATACGGAGTTCCTGTTTGTCGGGGCCAACGGGAAAATGGAGATGGAGCGCGTGCCGCAGGCAGGATACGCCATCGAAGGTTTGAACATCGCAGGATTTCAAAGGAGCATGAGTCTGCGCAACCTCTCATTCCCGTTCAAACTGCTCAGCAGCCTGTGGAAAGCGCGAAAAATCATCCAGCGTTTTCAGCCCGATGTAGTTATCGGCACCGGCGGTTATGCCAGCGGACCGGTGATGCGGGCGGCACAGCGGGCAGGGGTACCAACGGTAATCCAGGAGCAAAACTCTTATGCAGGGGTGACAAATAAGATATTGGGCAAAAAGGCTACCACCATCTGTGTCGCTTACGATCACATGGAGCAGTTTTTCCCGGCTGAGAAAATTGTTTTTACGGGTAATCCGGTGCGGTCGGACATTTTGAATTTAGAAGGCAAACATGAAGCAGGATTGAAACACTACGGCCTCGACCCGGCGAAAAAAACCATCGCCATCATCGGTGGCAGTCTGGGCGCCAGAACATTGAACAATGCTATGCGCGACAACACGGCATTTTTAGAAAAATACAATGGGGTGCAGGTATTGTGGCAGTGCGGTAAGTTCTATGAAATGATCTACAACGAGTGCGACACGGCAAAACTGCCCAATGTACAGATCCGCGCTTTCATCGACCGGATGGATTTGCTCTATGCGGCGGCGGATGTGCTCATATCCAGGGCAGGCGCCTTGACGATCAGTGAGTTGTGCCTCATCGGCAAACCGGCGGTGCTTGTTCCTTCGCCCAATGTCGCGGAAGACCACCAAACCAAAAACGCCCTCGCGCTTGTGGAAAAAGGCGCTGCCCGCATCGTTCGCGACGCAGAGGCAATCGAAAAAATGTTGCAGGATGCCTTGCTGATTTTGGAAAACGAAGCCCTCGCATTCAGCCTCAGCGAAAGCATCCGGCAGATGGGCAGGCCGAACGCGGCGGAGGCGATAGCGCGGGAAGTTTTTAAAATAGTTGATAATAAGAGTTGATAAAGGTTTATGAAGGTTTATAAGGGTTTATAACGTAGAGTACACCCCAAGAATCAACGTTCATCAACCTCATAACATTTATCAACCTTTATAAACCCTTATCAACCCTTATCAACAAAAAAGAAAAAACATGAAACTCAAATTGATAATCATTATCGCAATTGCTGTGCTGGCTTCTTGTCAGAAAGGAAATGATAAAAACCCGCTGTTGCTGGGCCAATGGCAAGGTACGGAGTGGCTCATATTTGACAAGCCGTCGGATATAGACGCTTCGAAGGTCCAATTTGAATTTAAAGATGACGGTTCCTATACCGCCCAATTCGGCAATCAAAACCAAAGCGGTACCTGGCGCACCGAAAAAGACAAACTCTATACGACTGAAACAGGAAAAAAAGAAATCATGGTAAAACTCCTGCAAGCCGACGGTTCCAATCTGGATTTTGAAATGAACCGCGGCGGGCAAAAGGAAACACTGAAAATGAAAAAGCAGCAATAACTGGACAATGGAATCCAACAAGCTTTGGCAAATTACCCGCAATTTTTTGCGCTACCGCTTCGACCTGAGTGAAGATCAGGAGCGTGCGGGAGACACAATCGATGCGATCCGGCGCGGTATTGTATTCAGAGGCACCAACCTCTGGATGCTCATCTTCGCGGTTTTCGTGGCATCAGTGGGATTGAATGTCAATGCTACAGCGGTCATCATCGGCGCGATGCTCATTTCACCGTTGATGGGGCCGATCATGGGTATCGGATTGGGTGTAGGGGTCAACGACTTCGACCTCATTAAGCAAGCTGCCAAGAACCTGGCAATCATGGTGCTATTTAGTTTGGCTACCTCTACGCTGTATTTTTTCCTGACGCCCTTGTCGGAAGCGCGCTCCGAATTGCTGGCCCGTACCACGCCGGCAGTCTGGGATGTACTGATAGCGTTTTTTGGCGGATTGGCCGGCATCGTCGGAGCAACACGTAAGGAAAAAGGCAATGTGGTGGCGGGGGTAGCCATCGCTACAGCACTCATGCCACCCCTCTGCACGGCGGGTTACGGATTGGCGTCGGGCCAATGGTACTACTTTTTAGGGGCTTTTTACCTGTTTTTTATCAATGCCGTTTTTATCAGTTTTTCTACCCTGCTGGTGGTGCGCATGTTGAAGTTTCCTCAAAAAGAATTTATGTCGGTAGAAATCGGACAGCGTGTACGCCGTAATGTGATTGCAGTAGTATTGCTTACGCTCTTACCGAGTTTTTTTATGGCTTACAATATCGTTCAGCAAGATTTATTCAATAAAAAAGTGCAGCGTTTTGTCAGCCAGGAATTTGAATACGCGAATACGCAACTGCTCAAGTCCGAGAGTGCCTACGGCCGCGAAATCTGTACGCTCCGCCTCTATGCCGTTGGAGATCCGCTGGATTCGACCGATATCAACCGGTTGGAATCGCGCCTCAGCGCCTACGGACTGGATGGTACCCGCTTGGAAGTCCGGCAGGGGGTGGTTGCGCATCAAAATGTGGACATTACCACTTTGCGATCCGGGATTCTGGAAGATTTGTATCGACGCAATGAAGAAGCACTGGCTGATAAAGATGTACAGATTAGCCGTTTTCAATCGGAACTGGGCCGATACCAACGGCTGGAATCCGATGCCGGAGCGATCGCCAATGAATTAAAAGCCCTGCAACCTTCAGCGCAGCAATTTTCGATCAACAGCAACATTTTTTATGATTTCAAAAATAAAAAAAATGATACTCTGCCGGTAGTCTATCTGCATACGAGCAACCGATTATCACGCACAGAACAAACGCGCATTTTTGACTGGCTCAAAGTGCGCACAGCATCCGACACATTGATTTTAATACAGCAATAATAGTATGAACTTAAAAGAACTATTCAAAACCAGCAATTGGATACTCAACCCTGCATAAACCTTCATCAACCCTTATCAACCTTCATCAACAATTAAAATGAATTTCGACGACATAAAACGCATCTACTTCATCGGCATCGGCGGCATCGGTATGTCGGCACTGGCGCGCTATTTCAAAAAGCACGGCGCGGAGGTGCACGGTTACGATCGCTCCGAAACCGACCTGACCCGCGCGCTGGCCGCCGAAGGGATGCACGTGCATTATGACGACGACGTAAAATATATCCCTGAAGGTGTTGACCTCGTGGTGTTTACGCCCGCGGTGCCGAAAGACCACGCGGAGTTGAACTGGTTTTTGGAACACGACTTTGCAGTGAAAAAACGCGCCGAAGTCCTCGGCATCATTAGTAAGGCCAAACGTTGCGTTGCCATTGCCGGTACGCATGGCAAAACGACCACAAGTACGATGACCGCCCACCTGCTCCGGGCCTGTGGCGTGGATGCGACGGCTTTCGTGGGTGGCATCTCGCTCAACCTCGGCAGCAATTTCGTGGAAGGTGCCGGCGACTGGGTCGTGGTAGAAGCCGACGAGTACGACCGCAGTTTTCTGCACCTGCACCCGGAAATCGCCGTACTGAATTCACTCGATCCCGACCACCTCGACATATATGGCACGCCCGAAGCAGTAGTGGAGTCGTACAAGCAATTCGTTCGCCAGATCAAACCCGGCGGCACACTCATCTACCGGCACGGTCTGCCGCTCGACGATGTGGCGACTGAACTGGTCGCTACCGGTCGTCACGTATTCACTTTCGGCATCGACCAAGGTTACTACGAAGCGTACAATGTACACGTGGAAGACGGGCAAATGGCTTTCGGACTCAAGTCGAGCATATTCGACTGGAGCGATTTGCGGCTCAATTACCCCGGTCGCCACAATGTGCTGAACGCCACGGCGGCCATCGCAGCCACGCTCGCAGCGGGCGGCTTTTCACCTGATTTGCGCGCCGCACTGGTCGACTTCAAAGGTGTAAAACGCCGCTTCGAGTTCATTGTGCGTACTCCCGAATTGGTGTATGTGGACGACTACGCCCATCATCCCGCCGAACTCGAAGCCGCTATCGGCGCAGCCAAAATGCTGTTTCCGACCCGCAAGGTCACCGGCATTTTTCAGCCGCACCTCTACACCCGTACCCGCGATTTTGCCGACGGTTTCGCGGCGGCGCTGGACATGCTGGACGAGTGCATCCTGCTTGACATTTACCCCGCCCGCGAGCAGCCGATTCCCGGCGTTACATCGGCCATGATTGCGGGTTTGATGAAAAATAAAAACGTGACCCTGACGAGTAAAGCCGAACTGCTGAATGTGTTGAAAACCAAAAAAATAGAAGTGTTGATGACAATGGGTGCGGGGGATATTGATACGACGATTGAGCCGATAAAATCAATAATTGATTCAAAAGCATCTGCAAAATGAGATTTATCAAATTTATACACTGTTTCTGCATATTGTCTTATAGTGAAATACTTGGACAATTACAAAGTGACTCTTTGAAGATTTTATTTAATGGAGTATGGGTGTTTGAATCTGAAAATCACTTAACCCTTTCGGGGTGCCAATCAGGCATGAATATGCCTGACTCTGTACCGGAAATAGCGTATGCTTTGACGATTCAAGAAGATTCCTTTAGATTGAGTAATTCGATTGAAAAATGGAGATTGTGCTATGACGTACAACATACATTTCTGGCTGGTGCTTTCTCCAATTACACAGACACCATCAATCTAAATGCAAATAATTACTGGACGCAAAATATAAATACAGGATTTAAGACGGAAAAAATGCCCATCAATGCTTTATTCAAGTTTCGAGTTATATCGGTGAATCAGGAAGTATTAATAGTGGAGGTTATCGAATGGGGATACAAATTTTCGCCACCGCTAAATTTTTCCTTTTCAAAATATAAAATACCGTTAATAATGAAATTCACCAAAAGACAATCGCGGAAATCTGCTGACGAGAACACTTTGAAAAACAAAAAAAACTAATAACCGACAACAAAAAATGCTACGCGCACCACATCTCCGCTACGATCGCATCTCCTGGGTGGTATTCCTCCTGGTGGTAGGGTTCGTGCTCTATGCGGCCATCAACCGCAAGAAGAACACGTATGCCGAAGACGTGCAGGTGGAAGTGGTGCCGCTCGCCGGTGGCGACAAACTCATCAGCGAGCGCGATGTGCGGCAGGCGCTGCTGGTTTCCTTCGGCAACACCCTCGAAGGCACCGAACTCGCCCGCCTCGAAGTGGATCGTATGGAACGTGTGTTGGAACAAGATCCATTTGTGTTGGATGCCGAAACCTATATCGACCAGAAAAATATTCTGCATGTCCGCATCATCCAGCGGGAGCCCGTGCTGCGGGTACTCGACAACAACGGCGGCAACTATTACTTAGATGCAGCCGGCAAAAAGATGCCGCCGTCCAAAAACTTCGCCGCCCGCGTGCTGGTGGCTACCGGTAATGTGGCGCCCTATACCCCCGAATTCCGCGAAAAAAAGAAAAACACCCTTAAAGACCTTTTTGCCCTGACCCAAACCTTGCTGGCCGACGAGTTTCTGGCTTCGTTCATCCAGCAGATACACGTCAACAATGCGGGCGAATTCATTCTCGTGCCGCTGGTGGGCGACCAGCAAATTGTGTTGGGCAGTGCCCGGAAATTGGAAGACAAATTGAGCAGGCTGAAGATTTTTTACCGGGAGGGAATGCCATACTCGGGGTGGAGAATCTACGAGACTATTAACCTCAAATATAGCGGGCAAGTTGTCTGTAGAAAGTGAGAATGACTAACCCCCGGATTTATCCGGGGGGAAAAAAAGCGAAGCCCCCAACTAACTGGGGTTTTAACCCCGAAACCGCCCAAAATGACTAACCCCCGGATTTATCCGGGGGGCGCGAAGAACCTAACTATCCGGGGTTTTAACCCCGAAACTCAATCATCAAATACCCCACAAACCAAGCGATTATGGCGCACACAAACATTTGGGTACACTTGGTTTGGGGCACAAAACGCCGCGAACCGCTCCTTGAAAAATCGGTGCGATTCGAGATTTTCGAGCATATCCGGGAAACGGCAAGGAAAAAGGATATTCATGTGGATTTCATCAACGGCTATGTTGACCATGTGCATTGTCTGATTTCGATGAAAGCAAAACAAAACATTGCGGACATCGCCCAACAACTAAAAGGAGAGAGTTCGCATTGGGTGAACAATGAGGCCAAATTGCTGAAGCACAAACTGAAATGGTGTGAAGACTATTACGCAGTGTCAATTGGAATTTCAGGATTAGATGCAGTGAGGGAGTACATCAAAAATCAAGAAGACCATCACAGCCGGAAGTCATTTGTGGAAGAATGTGAGGAGTTTATGAGGGTTTATGGGTTTGAACATTTGCTGGAGTGAAGGGTAGGGGTTAAAACCCCAGTCGGGTGTGATGGCAGCCAATCCCCCGGCTAAAGCGCGGGGGTTAGTCAAATTCGCCGTTGAGAAGAATTTTTGAAACAAAAAATTTTGAAACAAAAAATTTAAAAATACCTTTGTTGCCGGAAAAGAGTTTCGTGCCGGCAGCAGGGGGAAAACGAGAAAACAATCGGAACTCAACCACTTAAACAGAAACGTTATGACGGAATCACTCCCACAACCCCAGGACGTTGTCGTTGCACTTGACATTGGAACGACAAAAGTCTGCTGCCTCGCCGGCCGCAAAAACACACACGGCAAACTCGAAATCATCGGCATCGGCAAAGTCGAAAGCGCCGGCGTCTTGCGCGGTGTCGTGTCAAACATCGAAAAAACGGTCAACGCCATCCGCGAAGCCGTGGAAATCTGCGAGCGCAACGCCCGCATGAAATTCCGCGCCGTACACGTCGGCATTGCCGGACAACACATCAAAAGCCTCCAGCACAGGGGGATCCTCACCCGCGAGAGCGACCACACCGAAATCGCCCGCCGCGATATCGACCGGCTGGTGAACGACATGTTCAAACTCGTGCTGCCGCCCGGCGACAAGATCATCCACGTCTTCCCGCAGGAGTTCACCGTGGACTCCGAGCAGGGCATCACCGACCCCGTCGGGATGTGCGGCGTGCGCCTGGAAGCCAACTTCCATATCATCACCGGCCAGATCACGGCCATCAACAACATCTATCGCTGCATCGAGAAAATCGGCCTTAAAGTCGCCGACCTCACCCTCGAACCCATTGCCAGCGCCGACGCCACCCTTAGCGACGAGGAAAAACAAGCCGGCGTGGCACTCGTGGATATCGGCGGCGGCACCACCGACATCACGATCTTCCACGAAGGCATCATCCGGCACACCGCCGTCATTCCTTTCGGCGGCAATGTCATTACAGCCGACATTAAGGAAGGCTGCACCGTGATGCAGCCACAGGCCGAAAAACTCAAAGTCAAGTTCGGCTCTGCCCTTGCCAACGAGGTGTTCGACAATCGTATCATCACCATCCCCGGCCTCAAAGGGCGCGACCACAAGGAGATCAGCGAGAAAAACCTCGCCCGCATTATCCAGGCGCGCATGGAGGAAGTGCTCGATTATGTGCTCTGGGAAATCCGACGCAGCGGCTACGAACGGAAACTCATCGGCGGCATCGTGCTCACCGGCGGCGGCGCGCTCATGGCGCACTCGGAAAAACTCACCGAATTCCACACCGGCATGACCTGCCGCATCGGCGTTCCTGTGGAACATCTTGCGCATGGCTACCACGAGAAAGTCAACAGCCCGATTTTCAGCACGGGCATCGGATTGCTGCTGCGGGGTTTGCAGGACATCGAGCCGGGCATCGGCCAAACCGCTAACGCGCAGTCCGATTCCGACGACCACCGCGAACCGTCCAACGTTTCCGAAGAAAAAGGCCCGACCTGGTTCGACACCGTTTTCAAAAAGACGAAGGAGTGGTTCGAGGCCGAGCCGGACCTCGATTTTGATAAAAACAAAAGCAAGGAGAAGGTGTAGCCAAGTGGTCTGACGGCTCAAATCCGTCTGACCACTAAGCGAAGAAACTGCACACTCTATTCGTGGCTGTCTCACAAGTCAAAGTTTCGACAGGATTTACAAGATTTACAGGATTTATTGACCTCTTTTAAAGTAAAATATCCTGTAAATCTTGTAAATCCTGTCAAAAAAGAAACTTGTGAAACTCCCTCGAAAAACATTCGATAACGCACTAAATTTCAATATTATGCTTTTTGATTTGCCAAAAGATGAACCTTCCATCATCAAAATCATAGGCGTCGGCGGCGGCGGTTCCAATGCCGTGACCCACATGTACAAACAAGGCATCGTTGGCGTGGACTACGCTATATGCAATACGGACGCACAGTCTATGAATCTCAGCCCTGTGCCGGTTAAAATTTCGCTGGGCCAACTCCTCACCGAAGGACGCGGCGCGGGCAGCAAACCCTCGGTGGGCAAACAAGCCTGCATCGAGAGCCTCGACGAGATCAAACGTTTCCTCGAAGAGGGCACCAAAATGGTGTTCATCACCGCCGGTATGGGTGGCGGTACCGGCACCGGGGCAGCGCCCATCATCGCCAAAGCCGCTCAGGAACTGGGTATTTTGACGGTGGGTATTTGCACCCTGCCGTTCACCTTCGAGGGCAAAACCCGCGTCGGAAACGGCCTGGAGGGTCTGGAGGAATTGCGCAAAAACGTTGACTGTCTGGTGATTATCTCTAACGACAAACTGCGCGACATCTTCGGCAACCTCAGCATATCGGCAGCGTTCGCCGAAGCGGACAATATCCTTTGCACCGCCGCCAAAGGCATCGCCGAAATCATCACTGTACCGGGCTATGTCAACGTGGACTTCGAGGACGTGAACACCACGATGCGCGGCTCCGGGGTTGCCATCATGGGTACGGCCTGCATTGAAGGCGAAAACCGTGCTTTCCGAGCCGCCGACGAAGCCTTGCGTTCGCCGCTGCTGGAAGACAACGACATCTACGGCGCGAAGAACATCCTGGTTAACATCACTTCCGGCGCGAAAGAGGCGACGATGGACGAAATTTTCGAGATCACCCAGTTCGTGCAGGAAAAAGCGGGTGAAAACGCCAACCTCATCTGGGGCAACTGCTTCGACGAGCGGCTGGGCGAAAAACTCGCCGTGACCATCATCGCCACCGGTTTCGAGGTGAGCGAACGCCGCGTGCCCGGCCAGACTACCCTGCGCCAGGCCAATCCGCACGAGCGCCAGATCGTCCACCTCGACGATGAGGCCGCCGGAAAAAAGCCCCAGCCTTCTCTCTTTACGATTACGTCCGATGAACCCTACACCCCGGTAGATGAGAAGGCCGCCAGCACGCTCGAATTCGAGTTCGACAACATCCGGGAAACGGTGGACAAAATACGCCGCACGACACCTGTCAACAGCGATCCCTACCTCCGTCAGGCAGAGGACGAGATATCGCCGGAAGAACGCCGTCGCCGCATAGAAGAGGCCCAGCGCCGCCGCCAGGAGGCGCTCAACCGCCCGATCAACGTGGTGAAACTGAATTCGCCGCAGACGATCATCGAACTGGAAAATCAACCGGCCTACCTGCGCAAAAGCATCAACCTCGACGATGTGCCCGACTCGCAACAGCCCGAAATGTCCAACTGGACCATTTCGCTTGAAGACGAAGGCGAGATCAGGGTGGGCGGGAATTCGTATTTGCACGACAACGTAGATTGAACGATGAGTTATGAACGATGAGAGATGAACGAATAAACGATGAACAGTTCATCACTGATTCGTTCATAGTTTATTCGTTCATCTCTCATCGTTCCTGAAAAAATTATTTCTGCTAAGTGGTAGCGGCCTCGGTGTGTGGGACACCGGGCCGCTTTTTTGTTTTTCACAGAACATTTTTTTCGAAAATAAAATCTTGACTATCCGAAACAAAATTCCATACATTGGCATCAAAAAGCCAATTCTCAACACCCGTGCAAACGCCCCGCCTCCACAACGACGATATTATTGCTGCCCTCCGCTCCGGCCAGATACAAGCCGTGGAAGACTTGTACACCCGTTATCGGGCCGATTTTTTCCGCTGGGCCGCCCGCCGCTTCGACGCCAACAGGCATGACCTGGAAGATGCCTGGCAGGATGCAGTAATAGCCTTTTATACGCAGGTGATGTCGGGTAAACTGACCTCCCTGCGCTATGAAGCCCGGGTGTGGTTGTTTTCCGTGGGGTACAAACGCCTCCTGAATCACCGCCGCAAAACAAAACGTATCCTTTGGAAAGACGACATCGACGATGCACTCCGACACGACACTTCCTGGCTCGATTTTCAGGAAAATCAAAGCCATCCGGAAAAAAAAGAATCCCTGCACGCGGCTATGAAAACCATGTCGGGCCAATGCCGGGAGATGCTGGTGCAGCGATATTTTATGGAAAAAAGCATCGAAGAAATACAACAGGAATGGGAACACAACAATATGAATACCACCAGCGCCACCCTGTCGCGCTGCCTCAAACGATTGAAAGACATCATTAAAGCCGCCCGCGCTACAACAGTCTGAACCAACCGCCTATGGAAGAGCAAGACCACGAACTCATCGAACGATACTACCGCGACGCCCTCAATGATGCGGAACTCGTTGAATTCCGCAGCCGACTGACCGGTGACACGGCCTTCCGTGAAGCGGTGCAATTGCATGAAGATGCCCTGGAGGCCATCCATCTGGAGGGTACTGCGATGTTGCGGACGCGGCTGGCAGCAAAGGGGCGGGAACTGGACGCCGGTGCGGGCAAACCGGGCAGTCGTTGGCTATGGTGGGTCATCGTCACGGTGATCCTGTTGCTCGGCGCGTGGGCGGTATGGCAGTGGCTACAGCCGGAAAATTCATCTGCCCCAACGCCGTCAATCGAAAATAATGGTGTTGCAGTCCCCCCGGCGACAGACTCTGTGCCTGCCAATGCACCCCGGGAAGAACAACCGGCGCAGGCACAAAAAACACCTGATCATCAAAGGGTTTTCGCCGCGTGGTTTCAGCCGTACAAAGACCCTTCTCTGGAACCCGCGCGTCGGGGAGATGCCCAGCAGTCGCCTTCCGAACGTTTCCAGCAACTGTATTGGGACGGCGATTACCGCACTGCCCTGACCGCGTTCGATTCGCTGGGTGCTTCCGCAAAAAACAACGACAACCTACTGTTTCTCAAGGCCAACTGCTTGCTGGCCACCGGACAAGCCGCTGCGGCCGATGCGTTGCTGGAAAATGTGCTCCAGAATGCCCGTTCCCGTTTCACTAACGAGGCCGGCTGGTACTTGGCCCTCAGCCGCCTCCAGACCGGTCGCACCGGAGAAGCCGAGACCCTGCTGCGCCGTATCGCCGCCGACCCCGACTCGCCCCGCCGGGCCGACGCGGAGCGTCTGATGCGGGAATTGAAGTGATTATTTCACCCTTTCAATACATAAATTGCCATGAAAAAAACCATCTGCATTTGCGCTTTTCTGCTTTTTGTTTTTTCGGGATTTACACAGGTAGTGGATACGGCTGCGGTGAGGCTGGAGGTAGATAGTTTGAATCGTATTGTTAGGAAATCAATAAATCAAAGAAATTATGAACAGGCCTTAGAGGTGAATGGCAGAATTGAAAATATTGCTGCTAAATCTTTTAGCCAGGATTCAAAGGAATATGGAGATGTGTGTTATAATTTTTGCAGGATATTCTACTTCTTGGCAAAGTATAATGAATCTTCAGAGTGGGGGGAAAAAACTTTGGTAATAAGAGAGAAAGTGTTTGGAAAAGTACATTCCGAATATGCGAAAGCTCTTAATAATCTTGGCAATGTATACAGGATTCTTGGGAAGGATAACAAGGCAGAGCAGATTCTTTCAGAAGCAAAAAAAATCTTTGAAATTACCGTAGGAAAGGAAAGTGTTGACTACGCAAGAAGCTTGAACAATTTAGCTATTCTTTATTATCAGTCCGGCAAATATGAAAAGGCGGAACCGTTGTATTTTGAGGTGTTAGAAATTGAGGAAAAGATGGGCGGCAAAAATACGGCTGATTACTGTGGCTCACTTATAAACATAGCGACCCTTTACTTTACGCTGGGGTATTATTGGAGAGCAGAACCGTTGCTTCTGCAAGCGAAAAATATTTTTGAAATCGAACTAAAAAATCAAAAGCATCCATTTTATCAGACATGCTTAAATAATCTGTCCAACATATATAAAGCTACTGGTAATTATGAGAGTGCTGTAAATCTGCTGTATCAGATAATCACATTGCAAGAGAAACAAATAAGCAAGTTTCACCCCGATTATGCCAGGAGTTTGACTAATCTGGCAAGAGTTTACGAGGCTTCTGGTAAAATTGACAGTGTTGAATCTTTGTATCTTGAGGTTATGTTAATACAGGACAGCGTTTTCGGAAAGCAACACAGTGAATATTCAAGGACGATTAGTAACTTGGGCGCATTTTACACCAACATTGGTAAATATAGAGAAGCGGAAACGTACCTTAATGAAGCCCTGGAAACCAGAATCAATACCGTGGGGGAAAACCATCCTACCTATGGGTCTACCATGAATTGTTTAGGAGTTTTATATTATGCACTAAAAAAATACGAAGAATCAGCGGAGTGCTACCTGTCGGCAAAGAAAAATTATGAAAACAACTTTGGTAGAGAGCATATTGATTTTATTGACAATTTAATAAATTTGTCAATTGTATATTGCAAATTAGAGAAATACAAAATGGCTGAACAAGGTTTTACAGAAGCATCTGTTTTAAGTCGTTCTATTATTTCAAAAGCACTCTATCATCTTTCAGAGCAAGAGATATTAAATTATATTGCAAAACTTTCAAAAAACTTAGGTCATATAATATCTTTTTCGTACGATCAATATCAATACTATCCTCAGTTGGCTTCTGTGTGCTATGATAACTCATTGTTTTATAAAACAGGCTTACTTTATAGATATGTAAAAATGCAAAACTTACTTGGTTCTAACCCGGAGTACATTGAAAACTATAAAGTTTTAAAATCTTTAGAACGCAGCCTCGCAAAAGAATATTCCAAGCCAGTTTCCGATAGAAAGGACGTTTCATCCCTTGAAACGAATGTTTCGAGTCTGGAAAAAGACCTCGCCCGCACCGTCGCCGGCTTCGGCGACGCTATCCGCCAGATAACCTGGCAGGAAGTGCAATCCACGCTCCACCCCAACGAAGCCGCTCTCGAATTCATCCACTTCAACTATTATAACCCAGACCCGACCGACAGCGTCCTTTACGCAGCCCTGCTCCTGAAACCAGGTATGCAACACCCCATGTTCATCCCGCTGTGCGAAGAAAAACAACTTAAGGCGCTGTTGCCTACCGCGGACGGCAAACTGAACAACGACCAAGTCAATGAACTTTACAGCAACAATGAACTGTATCGCTTGCTGTGGTCGCCGCTCGAATCTCAACTGGCCGGTGTGCGCAAAGTTTACTATTCCCCCAGCGGCCTGCTGCACAGGCTGAATCTGGCGGCCCTGCCTACAGGTACCAAAGCTGTGCTTTCCGACCGGCACGACATGGTCCCGCTCGGTAGTACGCGTCAACTTTCCCTCGATAACCAGAATGTTGCATCCAATGAGGCACCCACAGCCCTGATATACGGCGGTATTCAATTCGACATGGACAGCATGGCCTATCCCACCCGTCCGGCAAACCGTACAGGCGGCCAGCGTGGCTTATCATTTGTCCAAACCGATTCCACGCTTCGCGGCGACACCTGGAATTTTCTGAAATGGTCAGAAAAAGAAGCGGATAACATTCAAACGGCACTGGGTCAGGCGGGCATAAAAGCACAGGTCGTAAAAGGCCGGCAAGCGACGGAAGAATCGTTCAAACAAATCGGTCAGTCTGGCCCTTCGCCACGCATCTTGCACTTGTCCACGCACGGCTTTTTTTTTCCCGATCCCGCGAGCAATCCGCAATCTGAAACCCGAAACCTGCAATCGGAAGAGCCTGTATTTAAACTGTCCGACCATCCCATGATCCGCTCCGGCCTCATCCTCGCCGGCGCCAACTATGCCTGGAAAACCGGCCGGCCCCTCGGCAACCGGGAAGACGGCATCCTGACCGCCTACGAGATCAGCCAACTCGACCTGCGCAACACCGAACTGGTGGTGCTCTCCGCCTGCGAAACAGGCCTCGGCCACATCGAAGGCAACGAGGGCGTTTACGGCCTGCAACGGGCCTTTAAAATTGCGGGCGCCAAAACCCTCGTCATGTCGCTCTGGCAGGTGCCCGATTACCAGACACAGGAACTGATGACGGTGTTTTATCAAAAATGGCTGTTGGGAAAACTGCCTGTGCGGCAAGCCTTGCAGGCAGCACAAAAAGAGATGCGCGACAAAGGGTATGAGCCGTACTACTGGGCGGGCTTTGTGGTGGTGGAGTAAGCCGAAATAAAGTTGCTTCCCACTGTTAAGACTTTGAGTTCAGGCGGTACTGTGGGTTTATCTGAATCATTTTTCACAAAAAAGATAACATGAAGCCATTCTTTACCCTGTTTATCCTTTGCATTTCGCTCGCGCTCAACGCGCAAAACGACACCTGGACCTACTTCGCACCTCCACCCGGCCCAAGCTGCCAGGCGGTTCGCGGTAATACCATCCTCATCGGAACTATCGGCGCCGGCATTGTGCGCTTCGATACATTGGGCAACCGCACGGTGCTCAACACCGGCAACTCGGCCTTGCCATCCGACACCGTCTCTTATCTCGCCATAGATGCTGAAGATAACTGGTGGATGATTCAAGCCGGCGGCTTCAGTCGTTTTGATGGCGTCAACACACAAACCTGGTCGCTCGCACAAATGGGGCTTCCGGTCAACACATTCGTCAGGGAAATGAGGGCCGCGCCCGACAGCAGTATGTACGTCATCTCCGACAACGGTGTGGCGATTTTCAAGAACGACAGCTGGTCGGTGCTAAACACGTCCAATTCGGGACTGCCGACCAACAACGTCTGGGATGTGGCTTTCGGCCCCGACGGGAAGCGGTATTTTGCCACAACCGGCAGCGGAGTCGTCGTTCAGGATGACACTACCTGGACTTCCTACACCACAGCCAACACCGGTATCTCCTTTCTGAATAACGTATTTTCTGTGGCGCTTACGACGGAAGGGGTACTTTGGGCTATCGGGGGGGGAAATTCCAATACCGCAATCCGGCTCGCCAAATTTGAAGCCGGAACTTGGACGGGTTTTACTGCTGTGAGTATCGGAATAACTTCGGGGGTGCCTTTGCGAAAACTGACAGCCGGTAGCGCCGGACAGCTTTATCTGACAACTTCCTCTACCGTTTCCATCTTGCTGCAAGGCACCTGGACGCATTATTATACTCAGGAAATCGGTTGCGCTCCCGATGGAACAATAGCACCGGTAGAAGATGGTGCGGGACATATCTGGATATTCACTTCCTGTCAATTGGCTCGCTTCGATGGGCAAACATGGCAACAATTTAGCGCAGGCTTACCCGGCCCGCCTCCTGGCACCCTGTTCGACGGCATCGCCGAAGGCGCCGACGGTAGTATCTGGATGGGTACCTACGAAGGAGGATATGTCGCGCGTCTGAAGGAAGACGACTCCTGGGAACAATACCTCCCTACAAATTACGGCGCAACGAATAGCAGGGTGACCAGCATACAGGGCGCTCCCGACGGGAAGATGTGGTTTGGTCTCGAAAATAGCGAGATACTGCGTTATGCCGACGGCGATTGGACTTTTTTCGACACCTGTGCCGCCTACTTCCCCGATAATTTTGTCATTACTGCTGCCACTGCGCCCAACGGTGACCAGTGGTTCTCTTTCGGACCATCGTCTTCGCCACCCACCGCTCCCTTCGATGGCTTGGCCCGTTACAGCGCCGATGGGCAGTGGCAATTCTTTTCTGCTGCGAATGCTCCGCTGGTCACTGGTTATATTCGGAAAATACTCTTCGAGGCCGACGGGACGGCGTGGTTTGCTACCACTTTTGTCGGAATACTCCGCTATAAAAACGGTGTGTGGGACACCCTCACCATAAGCAACTCCGGGCTCCCTAGTAACCGGGTCCATTACCTCGCTCAGGCGCCTGATGGCGCCATTTGGGCTGCCACCGCCGATTCCGGCCTGGCCCGGTTCGATGGTCAAAACTGGACTACGCTGAATAGTTCCAATTCGGGCTTGCCTTCCGATGTGACCTCAAGGATCGCATTCGACAAGGCGGGCGGTATGTATGTGGGCTTCGTGCCGGAAACGCCCGGGACACCCGGTGCGCGAGCAGTCGTATTGCGCGGCGGTGTCTGGACCGAACTTGTACCACCGGGCTGGGAAAACAGCTCGAACGACGAACTGGATGCTTTTGTCGTTGACAGCCAAAACCGGCTCTGGTTTGCCGAGTTCTACGACCCCGGCGTGTACCGCTACGACCCGATGCTGGTGAGCGCGGAAGAGCCCGGTGCGGCGCCAACGCGCATTTTCGCTACACCCAACCCGACTGCCGGTCCGCTCACGCTGCGACTCGAAACGCCGCTTGCCGGCGAAGCGAGCCTGCACGTTTGGAACAGTTTGGGGCAAAATGTTTACACCGGCATTGTTCCGCAAACGGCGGGAACGACGGTTCCGGTGGATTTGAGCAGGCTGCCTGCCGGGGTGTATTGGGTTCGTTTGTTGCAGAAAGGCGGAGCGGCAGCGACTGCAAGGGTGGTGAAGCGGTAGAAAGGAGCGTGTCTCATAAATCATTAAAAGTCATTAAGGGTCATTTGTAGTAATTTGTAAAACCCTATTAAACAAGGTTTTTCGAATCAAAAAAATGACTTTTAATGACTTATGAGACACCCTCGTGGAAACACTGAAGCGGTGTTTCCACGATCCGGGGACGTCGGGACTGCTGAAATTTTTTTCTGAGACCTGTTAAGATTGAGAGATGTGGCGGTACTGTGCTTTTGGCTGTTTGTAAGCCAAAAAGTTTCACGCTTAAACAATCTCTCTCCGCATGAAAAATCTTCCACTTCCCATTCGGTTCTTCGTTTTCGTTCTTCTCTTTAAAACGGCCCCTGTATTATCCCAAACGACCTGGACCGCGTACACACCGCCTTTTGGCGACACCGTCGGCATCGCCGACATCGAAGTGCTCAACGAAAATGTAATCTGGGCGGTCGGTGTCAAATTTGACGTCAACGATTCCCTTTACAATTTTTTCGGCCCTTCTCCGGTGCTGATGGCGCGCACGGTGGATGGCGGCGCCAACTGGAGCGTGACACAGGTGCCGATCGGCGATTTGCCATTCATTGCCAACATGAGTGTCATCGACGAAAGTACTGCTTTTATCAGTGGCCTCGACGAGTTCGGTAATGCGAAAACACTCAAAACCACCGACGGCAGCCAAACCTGGACACCTTCGCCGGTAGGCTGGGATCCGGTAGTGTCATGGCCCAACTACCTCCACGCTTTCTCTACTGCCAAAGCCTGTGTGATGGGCGACCCGCGCGACGGCGAATTTGAAATCTACACGACCTCCAACGGCGGTATCAACTGGACAAAAGTGCCGGGGGGCAATATTCCAAACCCATTGCCGGGCGAATTTGGTTTTAATAACACGGGCGATGTGCTGGGCAACACGATGTGGTTCGGCACCAGCGCAGGCCGGGTTTTTCGCTCGGAAAATGCGGGACTTAGTTGGTCGGCCATTCAAACTCCGTTACCTGCTGTTACCTCCGTTTCATTTTCCGATGTCGAAAACGGACTAGTTGCCACCTTCGATTTGAATAGTTCCGGTATCGCACACACAACCAATGGCGGCGCTAATTGGGTAAACATCACGCCGCTCGACGGCGAATTCCGAACGATGGGCATCGAGTATATCCCGAACTCGCCGTTCATTCTGCTCGGCATCACAAAAAACAGCATTCTCACGGGCCCGTTCGAGACCTGGCTGAGTCCCGACAGAGGCGATACCTGGCAACAAATCAGCAGCGGTGAAATCATCGGCTGGCCTACTTACCTCGATGGCGATACCGGCTGGGCCGGCGAATTTCAGCAACTCGACCATCCTACGCGCTTGTTCAAATATTCGGGCAGCCCGCTCGTAGGCCTTTTCTCTCCTGCAGCAATAGATGCTGAAATAAGTATCTCGCCCAACCCCGCGAGCGATGTTTTTCAGGTAAAAGTAAAATCTGAAAAAACGGCAGACTATCTGCTTCTGCTCAATGATATGCAAGGCCGCCTTGTTCGTCAGCAGACAGTGAGCGGGCAATCGGATTTCTCCACGTTATTTCAGGTTGCCGATTTGCCTGCAGGGCAATATGTACTGACGGTGGCTAATTCCGGGGGACGAGTAACGCTTGCCGTTGCGAAACAATAGGCTTGGTCTCGAAAGGTCATTCGCCAAGCATTTCATTTCACCCACAAAATATTCAATTATGAACAAGTCATTCCGGCAATGTTATTCATTGCTGCTTTTCGGTGCTTTTCTTTTACAATCAGCCACTTCTTCTGCTTCAGTCATAGAATCCGCCGGTTTCGGCAACTGGGGCAGCAACAGTACCTGGGTGGGCGGTATCGTTCCTGGTGCCGGCGACGACGTGCTTATAAAAGCAGGACACCAAATTACACTTTCCGACACCCGCGCCTGCGCCGGAGTACTCGTGGAAACGAACGCATTTCTGACGCTTTCCGGCAACCTCACGCAAAGCGGAACTTTTACAATAAATGGCTTACTGATTATTAACGGCGGTTCTCATACGTTCAGCACTAATTTCGCCGGTTCAGGCACACTGAATATCACCGGCGCCACGACGATCAATGTCCCTTCCGGTTTTGCGCCGGCGCTGCCCAACATCAACCACTCCGCCACCCTCAACGTCGGCGCAGCAACCGACCTGACCATCCTCAACGGCACCACCTGGAACTGGTTCGGTGATTTCGGCACAAGCTTTACCTCCATCACCAACGACGGCACCCTCAACCTCTTTGGCCCCGCCAACCACAACACCCCCGCCAACATCACGAACAATGTTGGCAAAACCATCAACTGGTTTGACGGCGTGATCGACAACAACGGTGGCGGACAAACCCTGACCAACCACGGCATTTTCAACCTCATCAGCAACAATCCCAACAATGTCTTCTGTAATATGCCCATTGTCAATACCGGAACGATGAACAAAACTGCCGGTACGCTGGCCATCGTGCAAAACATAGACAACCAGGCCGGCGGCACAATCACGCTTTCCGCTGGCGCCTCCTTCACCTTCACCACCGGCAACCTTACCCAAAACGGGACGTTTACCGTAGACGGCGTGCTGATTTTGAACGGCGGCTCGCATGTGTTCAACCCCAATCTCGCCGGCGCCGGCACACTGACTATCAACAATACCACGACGATCACCGCACCCTCCGGTTTTGCACCGGCGCTGCCCATCGTCAACCACTCCGGTTCCTCTCTGCTCAATGCCACCGCCGCCACCGCCGTGACCATCCTCAACGGCACCACCTGGAACTGGGTCGGCGATTTTGGCACAAACTTTACCTCCATCACCAACGACGGCACCCTCAACATCGCCGGCGTCGCCAACCACAACACCCCCGCCAACATCACGAACAATGCCGGCAAAACCATCAACTGGTCCGAGGGCGTGATCGACAACAACGGCGGCGGACAAACCCTGACCAATCAACGGCATTTTCAACCTCATCGGCAACAACCCCAACAATGTCTTACTGCAATATGCCCATTATCAACACCGGTACGGTAAATAAAACCGCCGGCACACTGAGCATTGTGCAGCCATTTGATAATCAGTCTACTGGCTCCATAAATGGTCAAGGTACACTTACTTTTAGCAACACTTTTACCAATGCCGGCTCGATTGCACCGGGCCTCTCGCCGGGTATCATTACACTCAATCGAACTGCGGGCCTCCCGGTCCACGACTTGGCAATCGAAGTGGCGAGCAATGCAGGCCCGGGAACCGGACACGACCGGTTACAATCGTCCAACGCTGTCAGCATAGACGGTGATTTGACGGTGAACCTATTGAATGGATTCACGCCGGCTTACGGAGCAGTTTATTCCATTATGACATATTCCAGCCGCACAGGGACATTCGCCAGCATAACGCCTGATTGCTGGACGGTGACTTATGGAGCAACCAGTACGACTATCACTTACGAACCGGACACCTGGTACGCCGACGCGGACAATGACGGCTATGGAGATGCCTCGGTTTCTCAAATTGCCTGCGACCAGCCCCCGGGCTACCTTTCCAATGCCGACGATTGCGACGACAGCAGTGCCGCCGTCAATCCTGCCGCCACTGAAACCTGCAACGGTATCGACGACGACTGCGACGGCCTGACCGACGACGCAGACCCGAGCGTGACCGGGCAATCAACCTGGTACGCCGACGCGGACGGCGACGGATTTGGTAACGCCGCCGTTTCTCAACCGGCCTGCGACCAGCCTTTGGACTACGTTTCCAATGCCGACGATTGCGACGACAGCAATGCCGCCGTCAATCCTTCTGCTACGGAAACCTGTAATGGCATTGACGATGACTGTGACGGCCTGACCGACGACGCAGACCCAATCGTGACCGGACAATCAACCTGGTACGCCGACGCGGATGGCGACGGTTTTGGCAACGCCGCCGTTTCTCAACTGGCCTGCGACCAACCTTTGGACTACGTTTCCAATGCCGACGATTGCGACGACAGCAATACCGCCGTCAATCCTGCCGCCACGGAAACCTGCAACGGCCTCGACGACGACTGCGACGGACAAACCGATGAAGACCTGCCGATTTTCATCTTCTACGCAGACAATGACGGCGATGGCTACGGCAATGCCTCCTCATCGGTGCAAAACTGCACTGCGCCAAGCGGTTACGTGTCAGACAACACAGACTGCGACGACAGCAATGCGGCGATCAATCCCAACGCAACCGAAATTTGCAACAACGTTGACGACGATTGCGACGGCGAAACAGACGAAGGCGTTTTGCTTACTTTCTATGCCGACGCTGATGGCGATGGGTACGGGGATGTTGTCATTACAACTCAAGCATGTACGGCGCCAAACGGCTATGTTTCAAACAATACCGACTGCGACGACTCCAACGCTGCCGTCCATCCGGGCGCAATCGAAGTTTGCAACAACCTCGACGACGACTGCGACGGCCTGCTGAATGAGGGCACACCCGACTCCGACGGCGACGGCGTTTGCGATGCCATTGACAACTGCCCCATTACCTACAACCCCAACCAGGCTGACAATGAAGGAGATGGCATCGGCGACGTGTGCGACAACAACGACGACAACGATCCCAAGCTCGACCATCAGGATTGTGCGCCGTTCAACCCCAGCATCTATCCCGGTGCGCCGGAAATCTGCGGCAACCTCATCGACGACGACTGCGACAATAAGATAGACGACCCGCTTGGCATCCAAACCCTCAGTGAACAAGACGTACTTTGCTATGGCCAGGCCACTGGCGCCATCACCGTCACCGGCAGTTGCGGTCTTCCGCCTTATACTTATATCTGGACAAATGGAGCAACCACATCTACGATCACCGGTCTCCTTGCCGGTTCCTATAAAGTCACCGTTACGGATGCGCAGGGATTAACCAAAACAAAAAGCCACAGCATTACTCAACCTGCGGCCCTTATCCTTACGATGACTAAAACAGATGTGAGCTGTTTCGGCGGCGCCGACGGCAAGGCAACGGTCAATCATTCCGGCGGAAAATCGCCTTTTGCGTATGCCTGGAGCAACGGCGGAACAACAAAAACGATCTCCGGCCTGAGCATGGGCGCTTATATCGTCACCGTCACTGACGCCAACGGCTGCACAAAAGTAGGAGGTATAGAGGTTGTCCAGCCATATCCGGTACTCATCACAGGCGTCGCTGTCGAACCCGATCCTGTCAACAATGGTAAATATCAGATCACTGTCACTGCCACCGGCGGAGTGCCTTACAGCGATGGTTATCGCTACCGGCGCTGCAATTCGGTTGGTACCGGCTGCACCGGCTGGCAAATCAGCAATGTTTTGAGTAATGTTCCCACCGGCAGTTACATCGTCCGCGTGAAGGACAAAAACAACTGCGTAGCCGAAGAAACGGTTCAGGTGGGCGGCGCTGCACGGACCCCGAACAGCGACGAGATTGTTTTTGAAAAAAATCAATCTCCGATCTATAAGGACGAAAAAACAATGGATATGCGACTTTATCCCAACCCGGCAAGCACGCAACTCAATGTCTTCGTATCGGGCGACGACTCTCAGGAGCAAAGTTTCCTTGAAATCATTGATTTTACAGGAAAAATTGTCCTACAGACAGAGACGCCGATTGTAGTCGGTGAACTATTGCAACTTGACCTGAGCGAGTTGCCGGGTGGCGTTTATTTATTGCGTTGGTCGGTAGATGATGAAATATTGACCGGCAAAACGTTTATCATTGTGCGGGAATAGCGGTTGACAATGTCAGCGTACTTTCCGAACTTGTTCGGGTTGATAAACGAGCAAGGCGAACGGAAGACGGGGCGCTTTGTAAGGGCGGCGCAGAAGTGAGTTTTTTGATTTTTTGAAAAAATGGATGGCCTCGGTATCATAAACCGAGGCCGTTTTTTTTGCCTTAAACTGACAAAATACCAGCAACGTGTTATCTCAAAACTTTTGAATGACAACTACTTAGTCGCTTTGTCTTACACCTTGCACAATTTTCTTTTGGGCATGGGAGCGGGCAACTTAGTTTTGTCATCTCGCTTATTTCAACTGAACACAATCTAAAAACTGGCCCATGTTAATCAACTCAACACAACGCCTTTGTCCCATTTTCCCTAAACTATTAAAGCCGCTTGCGCCACTCCTTTTGTTTTGCCTCGCAAGTGTTCCGGAAATTTTATCCGGCCAGACCCTGCAATTGCAAACTGCACAGAGTGCCAAAATATCCGGCATTGAAACGGTTTCCAAAACCGACAGTTTTTGCGGAGCGGCTTTTTTCAAACGTCTTTTCATTCAAGGCCAATCCACCGCAGGCCGCAAAATCGTGCCCGCGCCAAACGGAAATTTTTATATAGCCGCTTCGGTCGGCGAAATGACGATGGTTGCTTTGGTTGACAGGAAAATGGAAGTTATCTGGGCGCAATCTGTTGATTTGGGCCTGGGCGCTGACGCCATCCTCGATATGCGCATGGATAACGATGGGCAACTGATCGGCGTAGGCAACACCAACAGTTCGGTTATTGAGTGCTTTGCTTTTAAAATGAATGCAGCCGACGGGCAACTGATTTGGCGCAGCAAATTGAACGACCCGGGCAATTCTTATTTCACCCGGATTTTAGAAAAAAACAGCGGGGCGAATTATCTGCTGTTCGGGCAAACCGACCTCGTGGGTACCGGCAACGACTCGGGATGCGATGCTTTGCTGATGGAAATCAATCGGAACACGGGCCAACTGCTCTGGGACAAACACTACGACCTCGGCAGTTGCGAATTAGTGAGCGACGTTTTTATCGAAAACAATCAAATTTATACCTGCGGCCGCTACAACCTCGTGAACGGCGGGCAATCGCGTTTTCGGCAAGCAATGACTTTGTTTGATACCGCCGGAACCGTGCAATGGTCGCGACATTACTTGCGCGACAATCAAGATGCGCGCTTGTATTTCAACGCATTGGTGCATGAAAACGACAACCTTGTTGCTTTTGGTTACGGCGACGACGGAGGTGTCAGTCTCACGGCAACAACGCTCCAATTGGTAAAAACCGACTTGGCAGGCGTGGCAAGTTGGGCAAAAGAGTATGATATCAATGGCGGCAATGAGGAACGAGCCACCAAACTGTTTGGCCTTTCCGACGGCTATTTGATGTTTGGAACGTTCGTTCGCCCGAATGCGAGCATAGAGATTTGTCTGCTCAAAACAGATAAACAAGGAAACTTGCTGTGGGGAAAATCGTACGGGGCGCTTGGTGAAGACCGCCTGAGCGATGCTATTTTGCTGGCTGACACCCTTTACCTGATCGGCAGCAGACAAAACGGACCGATATTCGATATCCTCGTCGGAAAAGTGGATTTGAACGGCGAAGTGGACGGACAATGCGATTTTGTAAAAAGCCTCGATGTCACGGTCTCGGACTACGCTGCTCCGCTGGATTTTTCACATAATCTGGAAGAACTCGACATCACGCACAACTACGCCACTGCTTCGCTTCCGGCGCAAGCGGCAGAAACCAACATTGTGACTGAAGTCATTTGCCAGAAAATCTGCGACGACAGCTGCGACAAACCCGATGCCCGGGTGCTCATTAATACAGTATTTTGTGCAACAGGCAGTTTGAGCGTCCAGTTTCGCATTTACAACTCGGGCGCCGTCCCGCTTCCGGCCGGCACACCTGTTTCGCTGTACGATGGCGACCCAACCACTACGAACGCTAACCTGATAGTGACATTCCCGACAGGCGCTCCAATTGATACCGGATCATACACCCTTGTTAATTATGATGTTCTCAGCCTGTTATTACCTGCCGGCCCAAACCTGATATTTTACGTCGTGGCAAATGACAACGGCAGCCTGAATACGCCATTTTCATTGGGCGATCTTCCAAACTCCGGCCTTGAAGAATGTGATTATTCGAACAACATGGGTAGCTACACGTTTGCCGTGCCGCAGCCACCCGCGCTCAATCTGGGCCCTGACGCAGCGATATGTAACAGCAACAATTTTACAATGTACGCCGGCCCGGGTTTCTTTCAGTACCGCTGGCAGGACGATTCCGCAAATCCTTTTTTTACTGCGACTGCTCCCGGTACTTATTGGGTGGAAGTGACCGACAATTGTGGTTTCAGACAAATAGACTCTGTCATGGTAGCGCTATTGCCGCCTGTGGAAGAAATGAAAACCATCGAGTTTTGCCCCGGCGACTCGGTGTTTATCGGCGGCGTGTTTTATACCCAGCCCGGTACTGCCGTCGAGACAATTCCGGGTGTCGGAGGCGACTGCGACACGGTCGTGACCTATACTTTGCAGTTTTATCAAGGCTCGATTGTCGAAATCCAATGCCCAGCGAATATCACCGTAGCGGCCGTTTCGGGAGCAAATTCTGCGGTCGTGAATTACAACCTTCCTACGGCGAACACCGATTGTCTTTGCAGCCCGGCGACGACTGAATTGCTGCAAGGCTTGCCGGGCGGCAGCAATTTCCCGGTGGGCGCCACGCAGGTTTGTTACGAGGCTTCGGACGAATGTGACGGGGCAAATTCCTGCTGTTTCACCGTCACCGTGCAGGCCGCGCCGCCGGAGGATGCCTGCGATATAAAAATCACGCCTTGTGTGAAATTTGAAATCCTCGGCATTTTTCAAAGCCCGGACAAACAAAGAACCTACCGGATGCGGGTGACGAATACTTGCACGAACAAACTGGTTTACACCACTTTCCAACTACCCGACGGCGTGGTGGCGGTCGAGCCGGCGACCAACACGACGTACACCGCGCCCAGCGGCCGGCAGTACGAAGTGCGCAATCCGAATTTCTCTCAGGTCTATTCCATTCGTTTCAAAACCGTCGGCGACGGCATCGCCAACGGCCAGTCCGACGTGTTTGAATATACGCTGCCGCCGCAATCGGAGCCGCTTTTCATCCATGCGACGGCAAAACTATTCCCGCAAGTCTTCTATGAAACCCACCTCAACGTATTCGACTGCGTGGTGCAGCAGGTGTCCAGCCGCCCGGCAGGTGCAAAAGACCGCCAGACAGTTTCTATCCCGGCATCGAAAGGAATGACTATTTTCCCCAATCCTGCATCGGATGTGCTGTACGTGCAATTGCCGGATTGGGCAAGCCAGGAAGTTCAACTTTCTGTGACGGACGCCTATGGCCGAATGCTGTACCGGCAAACTTCAAAAGCGGATTCAGAGCAGTTGACGCTCGTATTGCCAACTGACTGGCCTGCGGGAGTCTATTACCTCGAAGCGACCAATGAGCAGGGCGAGCGGCAGACTGGGCGGTTTGTGCGGGCGGTGCAGCGGTGAGTTTTTCTTTTTCAAAAAATTGCAACGGCCTCGGTGTTTGTGACATCGGGGCCGTTTTTTATGTAACACCAACTTTTAGTTGGCGAAACGGCGGCCAACCGGAAGGTTGTTGTTACATTTGCCTCCAGAGAAACAACAATCAAATGCCAAAACCTTACAAACTCTTCACCATCTACGCCCGCGAAGATGCGCAGTACCTCGAAGAATTGCGCGGCCAGTTGCGACCGCTCGAGATTGCCGGACACCTCAAAGTCTGGAGCGACCGCGAAATCAACCCCGGCGTGGATTGGGAGCGGGAAATCGTGCATAACCTCGACACCGCCGATATTATCGTCATCCTCGTCAGTTCGGCCTACTACAACTCTGTATTCATCCACGAAAAGGAAATCAAGTATGCCCTCAGCCGCCACGAAAAAGGCGAGACGAAAATGCTGCCCATCATCGTGCGCCCCTGCTCTTTTGGCGACGACCCGATCATCAGCCGCTTGCAGGTGCTGCCCACCGATGGCAAACCCGTAACCGACCGCCGCCATTGGGCGGAGCGCGACGATGCATGGCTGGATGTGGTGGCCGGTGTGAAGCGGACGATTAGCATTATCCTCGATGCTGAAAACCGCAGTGAACAAGAAACCCGCGAGGCCGCGGAGCGGGAGCGCCTGGCTGCCGAACGGAAAAAAGAGGAGGAGCAACGCGCCCGTCAAGCCGAAAAAGATGCGCTCGAACGAACAGAACGCGAACGGCGGGAGGCGGAACAACGTACCCGCGAGGAGCAAGCCCGCTTCGAGCGGGAAGCCGAAGAACGCGCTGAAAATGAGCGCCTTGCCCAACTTCGGCTGGAACGGGAACAGGAAGCGCGCCGCGCTGAGCAGGCTGCCTGGCAACAGGCGACCGCTGCTGACGACATTCCTGATTACGAAAATTACCTCGCCCATTACCCGCAGGGCGAGTATATCCGCGAAGTGCGTTATCGCATCAAAGAACTTCGTAGAGGAAGGAAAGGATTAAACTCAAACTTCACCAACAAATGGATAATATTCCCTGGAATCATTTGGGGACTATTAGTGATTCCTTTAATTATTTCAATCAAGGAATACGATAGTGGAATTTCTGCTTTTGTCATATGTTCAGCCTTAATACTTGGCGGTATTGCTACAATTACTTTTGCCGCTTACAGTTTAAACCATAACAATTCAGTTTATTTCATTACATTGTGGTCATTTATCTATTTAGGAATAAAAATTGGGATGATTGCTGAAATAGTTTCGGTGGTTTTAGCTGTCGCTCTTCTTGACCGTGATAATCAATTTTTTGTTGATTTCAGCTTTATAATGTTACTTGTATACATCGTAATAGGTTCGATAACCGGATTAATTTATGGGCTCATTGCTCGTAAAAATAAAGTAAATTAGCAGTTTCCACCTTGCTTGGTGTTCCCTCGCCGCGCTTGTGTCTTTTGACCAAGCGCCCGGCGGAGTGAGTGGTTTCAGTCTGGCATCTCACTAAGTGTGCGCTTGGTCAAAAGAACACAAGCGCGGCGGGGATATGCATTCCCGCTTCCCCCTACTTCCTTTTCGGCGCCTTCTTGATCGGCTTCTTATACTTCATCTCCCGCAGGAATTTTTTCTTGTTGCCGAGGTTCACCTTTTTGTTTTTCGCCAACTTTTCATGGAAAGCCCCCACCGGCCGGGGCGGCAGTTTGAGTTGAATTTCGGGGCCGGTGAAGCGCTCGCTTTCGATCAACTGGTCTGAAACGGCAAGGTCTTCGGGCAGCGGCAGCACCGGGATTTGCTTTTCCATCAGGGTTTCGATGGCTTCCCGGGCCGGTTGTTCGGCCTCTGTGGTAAAAAGGAGCGAGGAGCCGTCGCGGTCGGCGCGCCCCGTTCGTCCGATGCGGTGGATATAGGTCTCCGGCTCGTCGGGAGTGTCCACATTGATGACGTGCGTCACGTCCGTTACGTCCAGTCCGCGCGCGAGCAGGTCGGTGGCGATGAGGCCCCGGCACAGTCCTTTATCGAACCGCGCCACGGCGTTCATCCGGAAATTCTGCGATTTGTTGGAGTGGATGATTTCGAACTGGTCGGGGAAATGACCTTCCAAACGCTGGTGGATCAAATCGGCCATTCGTTTGGTCGGACCAAAGATCAGCACCTTTTGCATGGAGTCGTCGGTGGCGAGCAGGTGCTCAAGCAGGTTGAGTTTGGTGTAAAAATTGGGCACGTGGTAAACGCCCTGTATGATGCGTTCCAGCGGCGTACCGGCGCGCACCGCCTCTACGGTGAGCGGCGCGTTGAAAAAGATGTTGATGAGTTCGTCCACTTCTTCCGTCATGGTGGCGGAGAACATCAGGTTTTGTCTTTTGCGGGGCAGCAGGTCGAGGATATTGCTCAGTTGGGTGCGGAAGCCGAGGTTGAGCATTTCGTCCACTTCGTCGATCACAAACTGGCGGACGTATTTCAGGTTCAGCGCGCCGCTCAGCGCCAAATCCAGCAAGCGCCCGGGCGTGGCGACGAGGATGTCCAATCCATTGATAACCAAGAGTTTTTGCGTGTTGATGTTGGTGCCGCCATACACGCCTTCCACCCGCGCGGTCATGTAAGAGGTCAGTTTTCTGATTTCGCCGACCAACTGGATCACCAGTTCGCGGGTGGGCACGATGATCAGCACCCGCGGCTCTTTTTGTTTGGAAAAAGTGAGTTGACGCAGGATTGGCAAGAGGTAAGCGAACGTTTTTCCGGTGCCGGTTTGGGCAATACCCACCACATCGCGGCCCGACATCACGACCGAAAACACTTTTTGCTGGATGAGCGTGGGCTGGGTGAACCCCAAATCGCTGAGGGCATGCAGCAGCGGAGTATTCAAATTCAGGTCTTCAAAACGCATAGTGCACGGTCGTATTTGGCGCGAAGGTAAGGCCGCGCGGGTTACTATTTCAGATACGTTGAAATCACACTTTCCAATTGCTTTTCCAACTCTTCCGAAAAACCCATACTGACATGCAATACCTTTCCGGTTTGTGCGTCGGCGACCAGCAGCAGCGGATACCCGTTGATGCCGAGGGCTTTAGGCAATTGTTGTTCGGAGTCGAGCAGAGTAGGATAGCTGATGCGGCGCCCGGCCAGCCATTCTTTCAGCCGGGCAGCGTCTTTGTCGACCGGATTGACTCCCCAAACCCGCAGCCCTCTTTCCTGATATTTTTGGTGCAGGTTTTCCAGTTTGGGCATCGCCAGTTGGCAGGGAAAGCAGCCTTTATACCAAAAATCGAGGAGCAGCAGGCCCTGACCGCCCGGCCTCAGGATATTACCGTCCAGGTCGGGTAGAGAAAAATCGGGGAGCGTATCTCCGGGCTGTATCAGCACTACGTCGCGTTTGGGTGGCACCTTGGGGTTGTATTGTTCGAAAGTGTATGAGGCAGCCAGTTTTTCCGGGTCGAAATAATCGGAAAAAATTGCCGGAGCGGGCAAGGGAACGACCGGTGAGATAGTACGTTGTTCGTATTGCCAACCGTCGAATAGCCAGACCGTACTGACATGGCGTGCCAATGATAGCCCGGGCAGGTACAGATCCCAATGATAAGCACCAATGATCTTATTGTTTTCTACGTTGCCGAGCGCCAGTTCGACGGTGGTGTCACGGACGGTCACGCGCAGAGCCGCATTCCCGCCGTCCAGGTGCGTCATACTGAGCATGACTGTGTCGAAAGCATCGGGGCGAAAGGCGGGTTTGCCCACCCTGAGCAGGTTTTCGTAAATCAGGTTGCTTTTGTGGATGTTGCCGCGGAACATACGCCTTGCACCGCCCGCAGCTTCTACTGCCGTCACCTGTATTTTTTTGACTTGTTCGAAGACCTGGTAAAAGTGGGTGCCGTCGAAAGCGAAAACCGGCTGCCCGTCCTGCCGCACGACGAATCGTGCCATCGAATCCGGGTTGGGCTGGTCGCGAAAGAAATAACACGTGCCCCGGTGTGTTATGGTATCATCACGGTCGGCGAACTTGAAGCGAGTGTTCATCTCGAACGAACCTTTGGGAACTTCAGCAATATTCCGGCTGGCGATATCCATGAAGGGGCGTCCGTCGGTGGTTTGGCCAAAGGCCTGAAAAGCACAGAACAGGGCTGAGCAAAAAGTGGCGGGAAGGAGACAGTGTTTAAATCGCATATTGTCAAAAGTCAGGTTGTTTCCGACTGATGCAAAAAAACGGTTACCCGTTGGCCGGATGAGGCGAAAAGAGATGCCTTTTTTCACCAAAAACCGCGAAGAACAACAACTGACCGAATAACCCGGAGTTTCTTTTAAAATGAGTACCTGATGTACTGCGTTATCTCTCCCATGAAAGCCCTCCCACTACTGCTGCTCCTCCAAACGTGTTTCCAGCGGACCATGCCGATCCCGAACGCGGGAACGGTGGCTGAAAACTTTCTTTCCGAATCCGATTCTCTCCTCTCCCAACGTTTTCTCCCACCACCCGGATACGAACGAATTGCCGCAGATTCAGGCTCATTTGCCTTTTATCTCCGCCATTTACCGCTGCGTCCAACCGGCAGCAAAGTCAGGCTTTACGACGGGCGGGAAAAAGAAAACGCCGGAATCTATGATGCGGTGGTGGATTTGCCGATCGGTACAAAAGACCTGCACCAATGCGCCGACGCCGTTATCCGTTTGCGGGCGGAGTACCTCTGGCGCAGCGGACAATTTGACAAAATCCACTTCAACCTGACCAACGGTTTCCGGGTGGATTACGAACGCTGGCGCAAAGGCGGGCGTGTAAAAGTTGTTGGTAATCAGACGAGTTGGCAACAAAAAGCGGCGATTTCCAATACGTACGAGACCTTTTGGCAATACCTCGAACTGGTGTTTACCTACGCCGGCACCCTTTCGCTATCAAAGGAATTGTGGCCGGTGTCGATGGATGAAATGAAGACCGGCGACGTATTCATCCGGGGCGGCTCACCCGGCCACGCGGTCATTGTGGTGGATATGGCTGTCGATGAGACGGGCAAAAAAGTTTTCCTGCTGGCGCAGAGTTATATGCCTGCACAGGAGATTCAGATTTTGAAAAACCCCAACGACCCAACTTTAAGCCCCTGGTATTCGACTGATTTCGGGGTGGTGCCGGAAACGCCCGAATGGAATTTTGACAGGGGCGACTTGAAGCGGTTTTAAGGGGAAGGCACAACACATGCCGGCAAAAAAGTGTGTAAAATTATTGTTTGAAAATGGTTGAACAATCGACTTTAATTGGCTTCAAATATTTAATTGTTTGAAAGATGCTTCCGGAAAAACTATTTTTTACAGAATAATAAAATATGTCTTAAATTTACCCTTCTTTTACACCGCCTTCTTTTTTTCATCAAATCTGTCAGGGTCATGAAACACATCGCTCTTCGCTACGGCCTCTGGATGTTTCTCGGCTTCACCGGGTTCTTCCTGCTCATGCACCTCCTCAACCTGAGCCAGAACTATTACCTGCGCGTGTTTAACGGCGTCATCCACGTTACTTTCCTTTGGATGGCTTTGCGCGCCTGGTACCGCGACCACCACGAACCTTCCGACGATTACACTTCGGGCGTCGTCATGGGCATGTTCACTTCGTTTGTCGGCGTCCTGCCGTTTACCATTTTCATGGTGCTGTTTTTAGCCTACAACCCGTCTTTCCTGGTGAACATACAGAGCCATTCGCCAATCGGTCAATATTTTACACCGGTCACGGCGAGCCTGTTCATTCTTGTGGAAGGGATCGCCATGAGTCTGATTTTGTCGTACATGATGGTGCGTTTGCTTGAAATCATGCGCGAAAGGGTATGAATGAAAGTCATTAAGAGTCATTAGAAAAGGTCATTAAAGTCATTTGGGGGTCATTGCCTGATCGTGCATAACTTTAATGACTTCCAATGACCTTTTTTAATGACTTTAATGACCTTTTTTAATGACTTCCAATGACCCCTAATTTCCTCAAATCACCGGCACCTTTTCCCACCACGGCGCGGCTTTTTCCAATTGCCCGGCCAGCCGGAACAACATGCCCTCATTGCCAAATCGGGCCGAAAACATGACGCCGACCGGCAGGCCGGTTGACGTGTCGGCCGCAGAATCGTTATCGGCGGCTTCCGTCCAGTACAGCGGCACGGACATGGATGGCTGCCCGGTAATGTTGGCGAAAGCCGTCCAGGGCATCCAGTTGTATATTTTTTCGGCCAGCGGATCGATCTGACTGCGTACGGCGCTTCCGAAGCCGAGCCTGTTGATCACGCTGATGAGACGGCTTTCGGCGGGCGTGTTTTGCAAGGCGCCGATTTTGAAAGGCCGCTGGGCGAGGGTAGGGGTGAGGAGCAAGTCGTATTGTTCGTGAAAACCGGCGATGCGGCGGCAGATTTCATTCCATTTTCGCTTGGCATACGTATAATCGCCGGCATTGAACGATTTTCCGAGCAAATGCAAGGCGTATGTATTCGGCTCTACGTCGCCGGGGCGAACCGTTCGACCCAAAAAATCGCTCAGCACGCGTAATTCACCCGCAATTTCGCCCGCAACAACCACCAGAAACGATTTGGTCAAATCTTCTTTTTTGTAGGGCAGCGCTACTTCCTCCACGATATGCCCTTCGCTGCGCAGGATTTCAACGGCTTGTGCTACTGCTTCGCGGCAAGCCGGGTCGACGGACAAATCCATCGTATGTGCAGTAGTAAAACCGATGCGGAGTTTTCCGGGAGGCGTTCCAACTTCCTGTAAATAAGGCCGTTCCGGGCGTTGTATTTCGTAAGGGTCACCCGGTGCAGCGCCCATCACCGCATCCAGATACGCAGCCGAATCGCGTACGGAACGGCTGACACAACCTTCCACTGCAGCGCCGTTCCACATTTCACCAAACATTTTTCCCCAGGAGGTACGCCCGCGGGAAGGTTTCAGCCCGAACAATCCGCAACACGATGCAGGCATCCGGATGCTGCCGCCGCCGTCGTTGGCAGACGCCAACGGCACGATACCTGCCGCCACGGCTACCGCAGAGCCGCCGCTGCTGCCGGCGGGCGTACGGCCGGTGTCCCAGGGATTGCGGGTGGGGCCGAAAAGCGCCGGTTCGGTAAAAGGCGTCAGGCCGAATTCGGGCGTGTTGGTTTTTCCAAAAATGACCAGACCTGCCTGCCGCATTTTTTGCACGACAAAACTGTCTTCCGTCGAAACGTAGTTGTAATATCCTTTGCATCCGGTGCGCATCGGCGTTCCTTTTACTTCTATGCCGAGGTCTTTTACCAAAAAAGGGACTCCGGCAAAAACCGTTTCCGGGCGGATATTTTTAGATACCGCCCGCGCTTCATCATAGTTTGTATGGATCACGGCATTGAGCGCAGGATTTACCGACTCGATCCGGCGGATGGCAATTTCGAGCAATTCTTCGGGGGCGATTTGACCTTTTTTGACCATTTCGGCCAGGCCGAGGGCATCGTGGCGGCGATATTCTTCAAAATTCATTTTCAAACAGGATTGACGGGGGTTTTGACAAAAGGGAAAAAGTAGATTTTCCAACAAAATTAAAATTCATGCAAAGTCGCAAAGAACGCCAAGCGAAGATAATCCTTTGCGAACTTAGCGTCTTTGCGTGACATAATTTGGAACAAAAATCACTTGTTACCCTTTTGTCACAACCCCGCGCGGTGAATGGCTGGGCAAATGTTGGAAAAAACTGAATTACCTTTCCGCCCTGTATCGAAAATTCCTGACCTATGACTTTCTTTGCCAAGGCCATTGCCGCCTGCGCACTCTTTAATTGTCTGCTTCTAACCCCGGTTTTTGCACAAGACAACAATGAACTGAGTGTCACCCGGAAAAACGGTGTCACGTTCGCCACCGCCGACAATAAATTTTTGCTGGCGCTGCGTTTCCGCATTCAAAGCCGCATCGGATACATTTCTCTCTCCGACGACGACCTGACGCCGGCTTCATTCGACTTTCGGGTGCGGCGGATGCGCCTGCGTTTCGATGGTTTTTTGCTCGACCCAAGATTAACGTATCAGATTCAATTGTCATTTTCCCGCGCCGACCAGGATTGGGACCTGAGCAATGTGCCGAATGTACTGCGCGACGCCATGATCTGGTATCAGGTGAAAAAAGGCCTTTCAATCGGGATCGGGCAGGGTAAATTGCCGGGCAACCGCCAGCGGGTTATTTCGTCCGGCGAACAACAATTTGCCGATCGCTCGATTGTGAACAATGCGCTTACGCTCGACCGCGACGTGGGTTTTTTTGCTTATTATGTGGCGGATCACGACCGGTTTGCTTACCGCATAAAAACGGCCATTACCAACGGCGAAGGCCGCAATGCGCTGCCGTCAGATGAAGGATTGGCTTACACAGGGCGTTTGGAATTGTTGCCGCTCGGGCCTTTTACAGAGCGCAACGATTACTCTGAGGGAGATTTACTGCACGAGCCGAAACCCAAACTTTCGGTTGCCGGTACGGTGAGTTTCAACGACGAAGCCAAACGCACGGGCGGGGAATTGGGGCGGCCACTGTACGAATCCCGCGACTTGTTCAACGTCCACGCCGATATGCTTTTTAAATACAACGGCTGGGCGTTGTCGAGCGAATATTTGTACCGCCATACCGACGACCCGGCCACGTACGATGCAAACAATGACGTGCGCTACGTTATTTCAGGAGAGGGTATCAATACGCAGTTAAGCTATTGCACACGCAACATGTGGGAAGTGGCGCTGCGGCACTCGTACCTGTCGCCGCAACGTGAGTTGCAATCGACCACACAGCAGGTAACGCAATATGGCGTTTGCCTGAACAAATACCTGAACAAACACAAGATAAAACTGCAAACGGATTTTCTCTATGAAATCCTGCACGATCCGGTGACGGATATAAAAACCGGAGGAAATTTTCAATGGCGGTTCCAGGTAGAGTTGGGAATTTAAGGAACCGGGAACGGCTATCAAAGGACCAACCTGATTAACAAGAACAGCAATGCCGACATGAGGAATGTCACCGGAAGGGTGAGCAGCCAGGCGATGGCAATGTTCTTGATGGTTTTCCTTTGCAAATTTTTGATGCCTCCCGAGGCGACCATGGTACCGGCAATACCCGAAGACAATACGTGGGTGGTGCTCACCGGAAGCCCCAAACCGGTGCTGAGGCCGATGGTGGCGGCAGCGCACAACTCCGCACTGGCGCCCTGCGCGTAGGTGAGGTGTGTTTTGCCTATTTTTTCCCCGATGGTGATGACGATGCGTTTCCAACCGATCATGGTGCCGATGCCGAGACAGACCGCAATAAGAATGATGGCCCACAAAGGCGCAAATTCGTAAGCGGTTTTGAGGGTTTTTAACTCGTGCTTCACGGTGCTTTTGGCCGCAGCGGGTATCAAACCGCTTTTCAAATCGGCTTCGACGTTTTTGTTGAGGCTTTGAATGGATTTGCGAAGGGAGAACAATTGGCCTTTGTCTTTCAAGTCCACGCTGTCCATACCGGCAGCCGTGCGGCCGGCCTGTGCTGCCAATGCCAGGATGTGGTCGGCGTGTTCTCCCGAAGCCGTTTGTGTCAGCGTAGCCTCCATGCTGCGGGCGGCGGTTTTAAATGTGTCCAACGGAACATTGTGATTCAACGCGTATTGCATGGGCATAAACGCAATCAGCACGACGAGCAGCAAGCCTACCCCTTTTTGGCCGTCGTTGGAACCATGGAAGAAACTAACCAGCGTACAGGTAGTCACCAGCACCGCGCGTATCCAGAACGGCGGCGGTTTTTTCTCAGTGGGTTCTTTAAATATTCGTTTGCTTTTAATGGTGTTTTTTAAAATGTACATCAACAAAATGGCAAGACTAAAACCGAACAGGGGCGATACCAGCAGCGACAATCCTATTTCGCCGGCTTTTCCCCAGTTAGGACCCGCGCCTTGGTGGATGCTCCAAAAGGCAAAGCCGGCCCCCAGCAGCGACCCGATGAGCGTATGCGAACTCGAACACGGGATGCCCAGATACCAGGTACCGAGGTTCCAGGCAATAGCGGCGAGCAGAATGGAGAGCACCAGCGCGCTGTTTTCGCCAATGGGTTGCATCATCAAATCGTTGAGCGGGATGAGTTTGATGATACCCATGGCGACGGCGATACCGCCTGCATACACCCCGATGAAATTCCATATCCCCGACCAGATAACGGCTTGTACGGGTTTTAATGTATTGGTGTAAATGACAGTTGCCACAGCGTTGGCAGTATCGTGAAATCCGTTGATGGCTTCGAACAAACAAACTGCCAAAAGGCAGACAATCAGCAGGATAGCGGCAAAGGCAGGAAGGTCGGCAATAAAGGCAAGCGCCATAAATTCTTCGTTTTGAGCCTTAAAGTTAGGAAGGCTTTCGATTTCTCGCCGCAAAAATACGCCGGAACCATCAGGCGGTTACCTGTTCAGGTTAAGTTAGTGTTAAGTTTTCTGCGGGGTCATTCATCTCAGTAATGACTATAATGACCTTAATGACCTTAATGACTATAATGACTATAATGACTATAATGACTTTTCACTCAATGTCCAGCGCCGGCAACAATACTTCCACCCGCGTACCGGAGCGTTCGCCGTGGGTGAGGTCGCCCAAATCGTGGATACGGATAAAATCACCCGGCTCGTGTTTCTGCAATTGGTGTAGCAACGTGAGGCGTTCGCGGGTGATTTCCATCCCGCGGGAGCGGTGTGTCTGGAATGCCGCGCCTTCTTTTTGCTTTTCGCGGCCCTTGTTGTACCCTACACCGTCGTCTTCGATGATGCAACGGAGCGTCTGGCCATTTTCCGAGAGATGGAACTCGATCCGCAGATTGCCTTCCTGCCGGGGCCGGATACCGTGTTCGATGGCATTTTCAACAAACGGTTGCAGGATCATGGTCGGGACATTAAAATCGGTAAGATCGACGCCCTTGGGCGGAATGATCTGATAATTCAACCGGTCGCGGAAACGCAGTTTGCGGTTGATATCGAGGTAACGTTCGAGAAATTCGATTTCCTGTTCGAGGGCCACTTCTTCGAGGTCGGAGTATTCGAGCGTATGCCGCATCATTCTGGCAAATTTGGCGAGGTACGACTCCGCCTCATTGTTGCGTCCTGAAGTGATCAAACCCTGAATAGCATTCAACGCGTTGAACATAAAATGCGGATTCATCTGAGCGCGCAGAGCGCGGAGTTGCAGGCTGGCAACCCGGAGTTTGGCCATTTGCGCTTCCTGGCGGTTGCGCTCCAGCTGGTGGCGCGCCTCTATTTCTTCGCGCTCCCGGTCACGGAGTTGATGAAAATGGCGGGCTGCCAGATCGGAGGCTTGCAGTTGCCAATCGTATGCTTCTTCAAATTTTTTTTCCTGATTTTTCAAGGCCGCAAGATTTTGGGCAACCTGACTCAGATGGTACAAATCCTGGCCTTTTTGACCCATTTCCCACGATTTTACTAAATAAGCCCCGACCTTTTTCAAATCATTCAGTTGGGAAAACAGCCCCGCCCGCCAACTTTCGATTTTGGAAAGATTGGTAAAATCGGCAGGTTTTGAAGGATTCTCGTACTCTTTCGCGGCCAGGTCGAACAACGATTCTGCTTGCTTTATGTCTTTCTTCAGCAAAGCCAGGATGCCGAGGTTGCCGAGCGCATGGGTGCGCGCTTCCGACTCGCCTTCGCCGACAACCTCCATAACTTTTTCAAAACAAGCCTGCGCTTGCGCCACATCATCCTGTGCCATAGCCGCACGCCCGGCGTTGAGGTAGTGCCACGAAAGCCGGGGGCGAAGATCGTGGCGCTCCACGATCGGCAATACCCGACGATACGATTCGAGGCTTTTTGCCTTTTCGTCGAGCCGCTCGTAGAGGTCGCCCAAGCCGCTGAAAATCAGGGTTTGGATATAGAAGTCCTTCAGACTGCCCTTGTTTTCGTCGAGGCCGAGCATATTTTTTTCGGCTTCCATAAGCGCGTCGAGCGCCAGGCGGTGGTTGCCGAGGTGCAGGTGCAGGAAGCCTTCGCGGCAGGCGACATGGGCCCGGATGGACGGGGGGGAAGTCTTGTTGAGATACCGGCGGGCGCGATCCAACGCTTTTTCTGCGGATCGCCAATCGCGGCGATTGAGATAGATAGCAGCCAGGTCGGCCCACATTTCAGCTAAGGCGGGCGCTTTGGCGAGGCTTTCAAGGATGGCAATGGCTTGTTTGGCGTGTTCGATGGCGGGTTCGTACCGATGCCACTGATTGTCCAAAAAAGCCGCATTGGAGTGGTAGGCCAGCCGGATGTCGAACGGTGTTTGCGGAGTCACCTGGGCTGCGAGTTCGTCGAGCACTTCTTTGGCATGTTCAAAATCGGTAAATGCCCAACGGGACAGGTTTTCGCACTGGCGGCGAAGATATACCAGGTCAATATTGGGCACTGCGGCAGTCAAACTCGTTTCGGCGGCGACGGGCATCTTTTCTCTGTTACGCTTTGAAGTTACTTATTTTACAAAAATGTCTTTTGCGGCGATGGTAAAGTCCGGCACAACAGGCGCTGCGCTGCACAGGGTTTCTCCTTCGCAGATGGTGACATTGGTAGGAGAGGTATAAACGTACACAGTTTGTTCTTCCGGTACGATTTGCCAAACAACTTTTACGCCTGCTTTAAAATATTCGCGGAGTTTTTTATTGACTTTCAGGTAATTGTCGGTTGGGGAAATGATCTCGATGACGAACTCGGAAACGGACTCGTCATCGCGTTGTATTTTCGTACGGGTGAGGTAAGCAAGATCAGGCCGGCGCAGTTGAACAGGCGATGTAAGTTGTTCAATTTCTGTTGCCAATCTTGCCCCTTGTTGGAAAGCGGATGATGCGCGGAAAGCCTCTATGAGGTTGTCTACGATATGAAATTGTTTGACTTTTATCTGGGTAGGAGATTTTTCGATTAAGCCATTAATGAACTCGTACTTGTAGCCGTCTTCGCGGTCGGAGTAGCGGCGACGAAACTGCTCCAAAGTGAGAACGCGAGGTGTGCGTTTGAGTTTTGTCTCCCCGTTTTGTGTTTTTACCGGTGCGATAGCTGTTGCTTCAGTCGTCATGTGCACTTTGATTTTGTGACAAAATTAGTGTTTTTTCTTAAAAAACAGGTTATCTGCAATTACAAGTCTTTTACATTCGCCTTCAAATTCGCTCGAAATGAAACAATTAACGTACTTTTTCCTGGCGGCGCTCGCACTGTGCAGCGCCTGTCAGCAAACGCCGAAATCTGACTCAAACACCACATCCAACGTGCAGCCATCCGTTTTTAAACCCGAGCAATTCTCTCCCCCGCATCCGGAAAAGAAACCCAAAGAACTGGTATCCACTTCCGGCGACAAACGCATCGATGAATACTATTGGCTCAACGAAAGGGAAAACCCGGCAGTTAAAGCCTACCTGGAGGCCGAAAACCGTTACACCGATTCCGTGCTTGCGCCGGTGAAAGGTTTGCAGGAAAAAATGTTTGCCGAACTCAAAGCCCGTATCAAAGAAGACGACAGCAGTGTGCCGTATTTCAAAAACGGCTATTGGTACATTACCCGGTTCGAAACGGGAAAGGAATACCCGATTTTCGGCCGGAAAAAAGGCGACCTGAATGCGGCGGAGGAAATGCTCCTCGATGTGAACCAACTCGCCAAAGGCCAGGCGTATTGTCAACTCGGCGGCCTCAGCGTCAGCCCCGACAACAAAATGCTCGCTTATTCGGTGGATTACAGCGGGCGCAACCTGTTCAAACTCTTTTTCAAAGACCTCGTCAACGGGCAGATATTGCCCGATTCGTTCGACATCGGCGGTGCTTACGCCTGGGCAAACGACTCAAAAACAATACTCTACGATACGAAAGATAAAGTCACACTCCGCAACGACAAAATCTGGCGGCACGTGCTCGGCAGCGACCAAAAGAAGGATGTGCTGATGTACGAGGAGAAGGACGTGACCCAATACGCCTACCTGTCGAAATCCAAATCCGAACAATATTTCTTTATCAATTCCGCCTATACGCAGACGGTGGAAGTGCATTATCTCGATGCCGGCAACCCGACCGGGCAGTTCAAATCGGTGCGTCCGCGCGAGCAGGATTTTTTCTATTCGCTCGAACACTGGAACGACAAATTTCTCATCCGCACCAACTGGGAAGCCAAAAACTTTCGCATTATGGAAGCCCCCGTCAGCGATCCGCGCCGCGAAAACTGGAAGGACTTGCTGCCGCACAAAAATGACGTGCTGATCGACAATTTTACGGTGTTCAAAGACCACCTCGTGACCGAAGAACACAAAGGCGGCCTCGGCCAGATACACGTCGTCCGGATGGCTGATAAGGCTGACCATTATATCGAGACCGGCGAGCCGACCTATGGCTGCAACCTCGACGCCAATCCCGAATTCGATACAAAAACCCTGCGCTACGGCTTCAACTCGATGAAAACACCATACACCGTGATCGATTACGACATGGAAAGCCGCGCCAAAACGGTGAAAAAAGTGGCGCCGGTATTGGGCGGTTTTGATGCGAACAATTACGAAACCGAATTTATCTGGGCCACCGCCCGCGACGGCGTAAAAGTGCCCGTCTCCATTCTTTACAAAAAAGGACTCAAACGCGACGGCTCGGCGCCTTGTCATCTCACGGGTTACGGCTCTTACGGTTCGTCGTACGATCCCTACTTCAACCGCGATAAGATCAGCCTGGTCGACAGGGGTTTCGTGGTCGGTATCGCGCACATCCGTGGCGGGATGGAAATGGGCTATCAATGGTACGAGAGCGGCAAAATGATGAACAAGATGAACACGTTCACCGACTTCATCGATTGTGCCGACTACCTGGTCAAAGAAAAATACACTTCCTCCGACCGCCTTTTTGCCGAAGGCCGTTCGGCGGGCGGCTTGCTCATGGGCGCTGTGACGAACCTCCGCCCCGACCTGTTCAAAGGCATCATCACCGGCGTACCGTTTGTGGACGTACTCACCACGATGAGCGATGCGAGCATCCCGCTCACCACCGGCGAATACACGGAGTGGGGCAACCCTGCCGTCAAAGAACAATACGAATACATGAAAAAGTATTCGCCTTACGACAACCTGAAAAGAGGCAATTATCCCAACATACTGGTACTCACGTCGTTTGCCGATTCGCAGGTGCAATATTTCGAGCCGGCCAAATACGTCGCCCGCCTGCGCGATTTGAAAACGGACAACAACACCCTGTTGCTGAAAACCAACATGAGCGGCTCGCACGGCGGTTCTTCCGGGCGCTTCAAACGGCTTGAAGAACGGGCGCTGGAGTATTCGTGGATGATGGGGTTGCTGGGAATGGATGGTACGGAAATGAAGCAGTGAAGGCTTGCTATACGACTTGGCGTTCTTTGGGGAGATGGTAATTTTAGTGGCGAACGGTTTGGCTTTACGAATGTGCCGCTGAATCAAAACAGCATCAGCCTACATATTTACTCAATTGGACGGATATTCAAAAGATTGACCATGCAGTTCTCCATATTGCCAATGGTCAAAACAAAGTTTTGTTTGACTTTTAAACCGTTAGAAAACTCTGCTGGCTTCCAACTAGGCATTTTTGAAATAGCCGCAACCAGCATTTCGTCAATTTTTGTATCTTTTGATGGCATGGCAACTTGAATATCCGAAATATGCCCCAGTTCGGTAATGGTAAATTTAATGGCAGTCAAATCATAACCTGTAAAACTTCCTGCTTCAATATTTACAATGCTATTTTCTTGCAGATATTGAATCAATTGCTCTGCGCCTTCGCTATAAATAGCATTTTTATCAGGCATGATCGTAACCTTGAAATCGTATTGCTTCTCTGTGCTATTTTTCAACGAATTTTCAGGTAGATACATTACGCTTACAGCAATATCGCTACTACGGTCAGCCAATCGTATCAGTTCTTTTTGCTCTTGATTCAAGACATCGCTAATACCCGAAGCCTTTGTTTTGGTTCCATTTTTATAGGCTGAAATTTCCACGGAAATATATTCTCTTACCCAGGATGTGGGGTACCGATTGTCCAAATCTGTAAGTGTGTTTATTTTATCCAATTTGTTTTCTTGGATCGAATTGAATGGTAGAACTTTGTTTATTTCAAATTTCAGATCATTCTGGGCAAAACTGTTGAAAGCGCATCCGATAGAGAGAAGCACTATGAGTAAAATCTGATTCTTTTTCATGCCTGAGTTTTTAAAAAGCATTAAGTGAAAAAATTTATTCTGAAAAGTCAATAATTCAGAGTCATTAATTGGTATTTTGATTTCTATTTTATTCATGTTTCGGTGAATTTATTAATTTATAATTCTTAGTTGCCGCCATCTACTGCACACCTGCTATGTGCGCAAGTGTTTTTAAATGATACTGGTGCAAAAATAATCCCATCTGTCGGCTCCGCAAATTTTTTGTTTGGATTCATACAAAATGACTGCTAAATAAAACCTATCGCAACAACCGCTCAGACACATCTCCAGACATAAGTTGCTCAATCTCCGCCACTGTTATCAGGTGCGTCCAGTGGTATAGCGAATTCCGGATGGTAAAGGGCATGGTTTCGGCCCATTTTTCAAATTTTTCCCAATCATCTGCCTAACCGGTCCAGTAGACTTTGGCTATTCCATTCGATACATCGCCATGAAATGCGTGGTACCGGGCCAGCAAAAAGGCCAGCAATTTACCCGGGAATGATGTCGGCGGCATCAGCCGGATGTCCTCATGTACTAATTGGAGGCCGACTTCGGTCGCTCGGCTAAATATATTTCAGATAACTGGCTCATGTTCAATGACCTTTAATTACCTCAATTACACTTAATCTCAATCCTCCCAACCATCCGGTTTTTGCTGCGTCCGGTACAACGATTCCGTGCAAGGCGCCTGTAAGAGCGGAGCGCTGGTATAAGGTCTGGGGTTTGCGATATTTTTGGGGGGTGCGCCGGGGATCGTTTGGAGCATATCGATGTAAATGATTTTGCGGCGATAGGAGAATACACTGAATATGCCCAGAATTTGTTCCGAAGGGTCGTTGACGTTATGGATATTCAGGCTGAACTTCGTCTGGGCAGGGATATCGAAGAGCGAGCCGACGTTTTGCGTTTGGGTTTCGAGGGATTTCAGATAGGCAAAAACATTGGGCGTGATCGACCGTTGCTCCACACGCAGGTAGTATTTGTTGGGCGGCGTGGCAAACGGCACCCGGACGACCCTTTGAGCAATGGGCTGGCCGTTGCGCAGCTTATCCGATTGTACGACGATGCGGGTATTATACTCGATGCCCCAGCAATCATACGGCGTGCAAGGCACTAAAACCTCTGCCCCGTTTTCAAGAATGATGTCGCAACTGAAACGCCGCTCATAGTGAATCCAGTCCCATTGATAATAATTTTCCTGCGCGGGGTTATCCGTCATTTGGGCGTACACATCAAAACCATCGTAGAACAAATCGTTCGGGTCTCTGAACGTTTCGCGTGTATAGATCGGCGATAAGGAGTCCAGTTCGGGACATGCAGGCATCGTTTCCGCCTTCGATTCGTACGATTGGCCGTCAGCCTCCACATACAATTTATACGTCTCTCCGACGACGCCTTTGAACGCAGTATTTTTTGAGCCGTTGGGATTAAAATCAGTCCTGTTTCCCTGGCTGTCCAACACATAAGCAACGGCGTTGGGCGGATCCGGGAACAAATAATTGCCTTCCGCCGTCACGTCTTTGAGCGTGTAATTGACGAGTACTTTGCCGTAATCCTCCGTCAACTCCGCGTCGATAATAATAAACCGTTTTCCTTCCGGCAACGTGGATGTATCCACCGGATATTGGCAGGCGTTGATAGCGGTAAGCAACATAAAAATCGCCGGAACCGTAAGCACGTTTACCAAACTTTCAAAGTTTAGTAAACGTTGCTGCCATTTATGCGTAAAACCTGGCGGCGCGAAGGATATCTTAACCATTGCTATTCAAATTTAAAGTTGTAGGTCAATGAAAACAAAGGGGTCGGGAAAACGCTGATTTTGAATGGTTTAAAACTGGAAAGGCCGGGGTTGAAAAAATATGAATACGCGTTTTTACGCCCGTAAACATTATACAGGGTTACGACCCAGGAACTTTCCCAACGGCGGTTTTTCATGGAAGGATTGAAGATCGTCCAGGAGAAATCGAGCCGGTGATAATCCGATATCCGGGCATTGTTGCGATCGGTGTACACAGGCACAATGACGAGTCCGTTTCTGTAAAAACTGACCGGCGCGGTATAGGGCCGGCCCGTACTGTAAACAAAGGTAAAAGAAATGGAATTGTGCCGCTCGGTTTGAAAATTGAGCAGGATGTTGAGCGTATGGGGTTTGTCGATATTCGTTCGAAACCAGTCGCCGTTGTTGAGGCTTTGTTGCTCCGGAAAATCACCGGTGATCTTTTCAAAACTACGGGCGAAGGTATAACTCAGCCACCCGGTCATCACCCCTTTCTTTTTGTTGACAAACAACTCTGCCCCATACGCTTTTGCCGAGCCAAACAGCAATTGTGTTTCCACCACAGGGTTAATATTCAGTTCTGCGCCGCTCAGATAATCGAAAATGGAACGTTGCCAGCGGTAATAACCTTCCATCGACCATTCCCACATCCGGCTTTTGGTGTCGCGAAAATATCCTGCGGAAACGAGGTCGCTTTGCGCGGGCGGCACATAACGATTGGCATTTTTCCAACGGACATTCGGCAACGGCGTCGTATTGTTGGCGATCATGAGAAGAAACTGGTTCATCCGGTTGTAGCCGATCTTGATGGAGCTGTTTTCGTTGATTCTGTAACGCAGGGCCAGGCGCGGCTCGAAGCGGGAAAAATGAGATTCGGCCTCGTGTTTTGGAATAAACAAAGTGTCCGTGATCGAACCCGGGGATTTGGGAACCTCGGAATCGTATACCGGAACCGCAACGGGGCCCATATTCCAATAATTTACATACCGGAAACCGATTTCGGCCAGCAGATTTTTACTCAGTTCGTATTCGTCGGATACAAAAAAAGCCGCCTCCCACGCCTGCTCTTTCGGCAGATGAACGGATGTTACCGAGGAACCTTCGGACGGTGTCAGATCGGCAGGCAGAATGTCGTAACGGGTAATCGTGACGCCGGTGTTGATCCGCTGAACGGGCGAAGGCGCATACGTGATTTCGGCTTTGGCATTGTGGTATTTGATCTGCGTTTCGAAATCGAAACCGGACTTTATGTCGTCGGCAAACGTAGTCGTTTGATACTGTGAACGAACAGCCAGCACGTTCAGGTTGATTCTCTCCGAAAAGTAGTGGTTCCAGCGCGCTGCAAAACCGATATGTCCGTATTGCATGGTGGCCTGCCGGGGCACTATGTTGGCTACACTGAACAGCGTATCTACCTGGTATGAATCATAACCGATATAATTGGACAAAGAAATATTGTCGCGGTGCGTCGGGCGCCAGGATATTTTATTTGCAATATCATAAAAAACGGGGTCGCTGTTGGGCAATCGTTTGTCGGCGCCGGGGCTTGCAAGGGCGTTGTTGTAAAAATCGATCAGGTATTCGTTGAACGAAAACCGGCCGGATGTCAGCCAGGCGAGTTTTTCCTTCACAATGGGTATTTCGAGGTGTAAGCGACTGGAGATCAATCCGATCCCGCCGGTCATTTTGAAGTGCTCGTCATTAGGCTCGCCTAATTTTACATCGAGCACACCGGCGGTACGTCCGCCGTAACGCGCCGGGATGGAACCTTTATAAATCTGCATTTCCCGGATGGCGTCTGTGGGAAACAGCGAGAATAACCCGAGCATGTGCGTCGGGTTGAATATCGGCATATTGTCCAGCAGGATCAGGTTTTGCTCCACCGCTCCGCCCCGGATGTTGATGCCGTTGGCGCCTTCCCCAACTGCCGAAATGCCCGGTAAAGTCTGCAAACCCCTCAGGATATCCACCTCGCCGGCAGCGGGAGTGATCTTTTTCATGGCTTTGATACTCAATACGCTTACACCCAAAGCAGGTGTTTCCAGGGTGCGCTCCGAACCCTGTGACGAAATGACGATCTCTTCGATCTGTGTGGCGATGTTTTCCATTTCGATTACCACGAGCGAATCGCCGGACACGGGAAAGCGCCACGAAAAGGGTTTGTAACCCACTAATTGAAATTTAACGGAGTGCGCTTCGCAGGTCACCGGCATCCGCAGCAGTCCGGCCGAATCCGTCGATACCAGTGTTTCGGCGCCGTCGAGTTTGAACGATGCCCCCATCAGAGGCTCGCCGGTCTGTGCATCCATCACTTTGACATGGAAATAACAAGGCACTTGCGCTTCTATCCCTGTGCTCATAGCCAACATGAAAAGCAGAGCCAGACACCATTTTATGTGAATCATTAATAACGGGAAGGGGAGAGATTAGGAGATTTTGTGTTCAATTGCACTAATCGATCATGCGGTACGTCGAATGGCCGGGATCGCAATGATACACAACTTTACAAAATCCAACCTATCGCAGCACCGTTATATCCCCGCTCAGCGTAACTACCCGTCCGTCGATGGTCTCCACCTCACAAAACCATAAAATGACACCCGGATGGATCGGTTTTCCCCGAAAAGTGCCATCCCATGCACTGGGCACATTTGGCGCCAGGTCGTTTTGTTCGAAAAGTTTGTTGCCCCAGCGGTCGAATACCTGAAGCGATCGTATGCGCTCCACCTCCGGCCCTGCAAAAATGGTAAGGTTTGCATTTTCTCCGTCACTGCCCGGGTTAATTGCATTGGGTACATAAACCCGTACCCCTTGATCCACCTGCACGGTAAGCGTAGCGCTGGTCGGGCAGCCGTTCGGGTCAAATACCGTCAGCGTGTATTTCCCAGTTTGCTGCGCAGCAATGAAAGTAGCCGGGCAGCCCGGGCAACGCACGCCGCTCACAGGGAGCCATTCGGCCAGTGTTATCTGAAAATCCGCTGTCGGCTCCACCCACACGCTGTCGCCTAAATGGAGCAAAACGGGCTGTTGTCCGAAATCAAGATGAAGCGCGTCGCCTTCGGCAACATCGATTGCCCGGGTCATCGTGCAACCTTCGGAATTGGTCGCCAAAAGTGAATAAACGCCGGCAGAAAGATCTTCCCAAATAAGCGGCTCACCCGTGTACCATCGGGCAGGGTGATTTTCCAATACCAGTTCCACCGGGAGCCAGGGTGTCAGGACGGTGTCGAGCCGGATATGTCCGTCTTTTCCACTAAAACAAAGCACATTCTGAGCCGAAGCATCGAAGTCAAGGCCGGTAAAAGCCACTTCTGTTATCACCAGGCTGTCGCAGCCGAATTGGTTTGCCAGCGTCACGGTGTCGATGCCCACCAGATCGGGGTTGCAGGAAGTAGTCGTCAAAAACGACTGGCTGAATGGCGCGAGCGTGGTTGTTGTGACGACCAGACTGTCGCAACCCGCTGCACTGGTTAGTAATACGGTGTCCACCCCGACCGCCGCAGGGTCGCAGTTTTTTACAAAAAGTGATGTGACGGAAATAGCAGTCGGGTCGAAGGAAGTAGCCGTTATTACCAGGCTGTCGCAGCCGAATTGGTTTGTCAGCGTCAGGGTATCGGTCCCCACCAGATCGGGGTTGCAGGAAGTAGCCGTTAAAAACGACTGGCTGAACGGCGCGAGCGTGGTCGTCGTTACGACCAGACTATCGCAGCCTTTCGCGCTGGTCAGGAACGCGGTGTCGACCCCGACCGCCGCGGGGTTGCAGTTTTGCAAAAAAAGCGGGGTGACGGGAATAGCCGTCGGGTCGAAAGAAGTAGCCGTAATCACCAGGCTGTCGCAGCCGAATTGGTTGGTCAGCGTCAGGGTATCGGTTCCCACCAGATCGGGGTTGCAGGAACTTGCCGTCAAAAACGTCTGGCTGAACGGCGCGAGCGTGGTCGTTGTGACGACCAGACTATCGCAGCCTTTCGCGCTGGTCAGGAACGCGGTGTCCACGCCGACCGCCGCCGGATTGCAGTTTTTTTCAAAAAGCGGGGTGACGGGAATGGCTGCCGCGTCGAAGGAAGTGGCCGTTATCACCAGGCTGTCGCAACCGAATTGGTTGGTCAGCGTCAGGGTATCCGTTCCCACCAGATCGGGGTTGCAGGAACTGGCCGACAAAAATGTCTGGCTGAACGGCGCGAGCGTGGTCGTTGTGACGACCAGACTATCGCAGCCCTTCGTACTGGTCAGGAACGCAGTGTCCACCCCGACCGCCGCCGGATTGCAGTTTTTTTCAATAAGCGGGGTGACGGAAATGGCTGCGGCGTCGAAGGAAGTGGCCGTTATCACCAGACTGTCGCAACCGAATTGGTTTGCCATAATCACGGTGTCGGTGCCCACCAGATCGGGATCGCAGGAAGCGGTCGTTAGAAACATCTGGCTGGTCGGCGCGAGATCGGTCGTTGTGATAACCAGGCTATCGCAGCCTGCCGCATTGGTCAGCATCACGGTATCCACCCCGACAGCCGCAGGGTCGCAACTTTTTTTGTACATCTGATTTTGACTTACTGCCAGAAATTGCAGACTGACAAGCACGATACTGTCGCAAGCGCCTGTCGCGATATTTCCCAGATTTACCTGTCCGTCGGGATGTTGTTCATCGAACGTTTCACCACCAAAAAGAAACGTTTCGCCCGGGCATAGTACGGGCTGAATGGAAGTCGTCGCATTGATTTGCGACACCAGCATCGTATCTGTCATGGTACAGCCGTTCAAATTGACCGTCACCCAGTATGCGCCGGGGGCGGTGACGCTGCGGGTCGGGGCGTTGCTGCCGTCGTCCCATTGATACGTTGCGCCGGAGAAAGTGGCGTCGAGCACTGCAAGGTCTGCATTACAAATAACGGCATCCGCCGGTGCGAACCCAATCAAATGATCGGGCGTAGGGAATGCGAAATCGACAAAAGCGCTGCTGCCTTGCGGGCAGACGGATTGGATTTGCATTTCGTAATTGCTGCAGCCGGGCAGCGTATCAAAATTCCAGTTGTTCTGGTCGGTTGTAATTTCCATCCAGACGGGAGCCCCCGCTTTCCGGTACCGGATAAGATAACTGCTCGCAAACTGTTGGTCAATCCAGTGCATGGAAGGAGCAACAAGGGTGTCGGCAATGGTAATCCCCGTCGGCTCCGTACAGGGGCCTGTGGGCACAAAAAAGGCCGTAACCATGCCTGTTGTTTCAAAAGCCATCAAAATGGCTGCTGCATTTTGGTTCGGCCCGAAACTATTGCCGCTCACTTCCCAATGGTCGAACACCCAACCGGGAGCAGGTTTCGCGAGCAGGTCGATGTTGACACCGCCAAAATAATCGCCGACAAACGGATAAGCCGTCGGGGTGAAGTTGTTTACCATGACCTGGTTGGGCGATGCGGCGGGAGAAATTTTTACCGTCAGGGCAAACGGCCCGGTCACGTCGTAGCAATCCCCGATGCTTTGATCGATGACCTGGCAACGGGTGTTGATGAAATTATGAAGGGTATTGACATTTTGATTCCATTGGCCCACTGTACCACCCCAGCGCGTACAATGTTGGGCCATTTCCGGCGCTATGGTATTTATCATCGAGTCCAGCAGCGCGTTCATATAATCGCAGGAAAGGTAAGTATTGAGCAAATCGGCATACCGGTTGATATACATGGCTTTGAACTGCGGGTTGTTGAACAGCGCCATGAAGATGTCGATGTGGTCCTGGGGGTCGCCTGAAGGGGAAATTTCCTCCACATCGCACGGATCGGCCGTAGGGCCGGTGTTGGGAATACCCGTGTAATTGATATAATGCCCGAAGGTGGCATCCATGTCCCAAAGGGCATAGCGCCAGCGCTTCGCCCCTCCGTTGGCGTTGCGGCCGCGCCACCATGAAGTATTCCAGTTCAGCCAGTCCTTGCAAACGCTGTGTTGGTTGATGATGATGTAATCCACCAGGCTCAACAGGTCTAACTTTTGCTGGACATAGAAATAATTTGCAGGCACTGCCATGTTGTTGCCGAGAATATAGGCTTTAAGGGTGTACCAATCCGTCCACGAACCGTATTCCTCCCAGGTAGCGCCCCAGGTTTTTATATAATCGATATCAAACTCGTCCTGATCGTAGTAGTAAGAGGTAAAATCGGCATCGTCCACCTTTTCCCGTATATCATACACACCCCAATATTGGCCATTGACGTACATCACGCAGGACCGGTGCGTTCGGACGTCCACCGCCAGTCCGGCTTTCAAAGCGAGCGTGTGGACATAAGAGTCGCGGATATGGGCGCCGTTTGCAGTCGGATAATTGTCATTGGCCGCCGCTTTCAGGATAAGCCGCTGAAACTCGTCCCGGGTGCGTTCCTCGAAAAACTCGTGTTTCAACTCATCCTTGTATCCCAATTGATCGCGGGTGATCCAGTCGACGCCACGTTGGGGATATGCCCAGGAATCGTTGCCGTGTTCATTGAACTCGCCATACGCCTCGTCTACAAACACGTTGTTTTCAAAATACTCGAACGAGCCGGAAGGGCGGATCTGCGAGCCGTTCAGCAAGGTTGCCACGTTGTCGCCCGCAATGGAAATGACCGGGATCGTGTGGTTTACATTGATAAAATAGGTATTTGCAGTCACAAAGCCCGGCAGTATCTGGGCATTTGAACTAAAAGCGCGCGCCTTCAATACGGTGGTCGTATTAATATTTATCGGTCCCGAATAGAGTGGGGAAGCGGCAACGGGTTCGCTGCCGTTTGTCGTGTATCGAATCTGAAAACCGGCGCCGGTGCTCAGGCTTACCACGGTGCTCCCTCCATAAAAACCCGCATCCGGGGTCGCCGGCACGGCGGGTGCATAAGACTGAAAAGAAGGGGTGTTGTTCGCAACACCCGGGGTCGGGGTGGTGTAGATTTTCCAGACCGGGCCTCCGTTGGGCGCGCGTCCATAGCTGTGGTTGCCCTGATTCGGGGTGTTGAAAGTGTAGCTATCGGCAGTCGTGCCGTTCGGCTGGGTGAGTATGACAGATTCGCCTTTTGTCTGGGATATTTTAAAATCGGTATGCAAATAAGGCGCGGCCACTTTGTCTTTACCCGAGCAAAAAACGATGCGGTAAGCACCTGCTGCGATGGACTGCCCGGCTGGAATGGTCCATTTTTGGGGATCGCCGGGGTTGTCGCTCAAAAACCACCCGCCGAGGTTGACGGCAACGGGACCGCTGTTGTACAATTCGACCCAGTCTTCCCGGTCGCCGTCGCCGTCTGTCAGCCCGTTCATGTTGGCGGCAGAGATTTCGTTGATCAGGACTTGCGCGGACAGTGCAGGCGCAAACAGGCACAGGGCCAGGGCGGGTAGTAGTCGGGTCATTTTGTTTGACGTGTTTGGTATACGCGGGTAAAAGTAGGAAAATAATTTATCCGCTAAAGTACCAAACTCTTTACCTTTGTACCTGCCACGGGCACTGCACAATCTGCGCCGGCTCGAACACTAATGTTTGTTTTATACAATGGGCCACTCCCCGGATTCAAGGAAAGTTGTTGCCGTTGACTTGTCCGGCTATTAGCAACTACGCCCGACCTCCGTTCTGTCTGTCCCGAATTTACCAGACTGCGAAGCCCTGGTTTGCACAATGCGGTGTCCGTGGCTTTTTCCGCTTCATGTCCAGGCCATATTACTATCCCGGTCGATTTTCCCGGCGGAACATTTCAACTATTACAGTTTCCCGGCGTTTCTTACCGATATGAAAAATCTCAACGGAATGACTGCCCTCATCACAGGGGGCAGCAAAGGTATCGGCTACGGCATCGCTGCAAGTTTGCTGAAAGAAGGTGTACACGTTGCCATCACCAGCCGAAACCAGAAGGATGCAGACGCCGCGGTCCGGGAACTCTCCAAAACAGGCCCCGGCAAGGTAATCGGTATCGCCGCCGATGTCCGCGATTTTGATGCTATGAAAAATGCGGTGGCCAAAACCCTCGAAACTTTTGGCCGCCTCGATGTGCTCGTCGCCAATGCGGGTCTCGGCCATTTTGCTCCCATCACGGAAATGACTCCGGAGCAATGGCATGAAACCATCGACACCAACCTGACCGGGGTGTTTTACAGCCTCAAGGCGGCGGTAGATGCGCTGACGGATGCCAGGGGTTATTTCATCAGCATCGCCAGCCTGGCAGGCACCAATTTCTTTGCAACGGCCTCGGCTTACAATGCCAGTAAATTTGGTCTGGTGGGCTTCACCCAGGCGGTCATGCTCGACCTGCGGGATGCCGGCGTCAAATGCTCCACCATTATGCCGGGTTCAGTGGCTACCCATTTCAATAACCACGAGCCGAATGCCGGGGATGCCTGGAAAATACAACCGGAAGACCTCGGCCAGATGGTGGTGGACCTGCTACGGATGAACCCCCGCACTTTGCCCAGTAAAATTGAGGTGCGGCCGAGTCAGGTGCCTAAAAAGTAAACTCCGGTATTCCTGGGGTGTAATATGCTGGTTTTATTATCACAGCGAACGGTTGCTTCCTTGTCACACCGCCGCGTTAGCAAGCGGTTGGCAGTCACGCAATAGTTGGGCCGTTTATTTATTTCCTAAATTGCCGGCGATGTTTTGAACTTCTGAAATAGAAAGCCCTGTAATTTCAGAGACAAACTCGATTGTAGAGCCCTTGGCCGAGGTCAAAGTATACGATGTTCACGGAGTACATTTTTTTGACCCGGGAATAGGGTTGTCCTTTTCTTATTTCTGGATTTCCATTGGATATTCTACGGTTGGATATTCCCCTTTCCGCCGTTTCTTTGCACTCCCATGGCACTCCTGCTCACCACACTGAACGCCAAATACATCCATACCAACCTGGCCATCCGGCTCCTGTACGAGCTGAACCGGGATTGGCCGGGATTGGCGTGGAAAGAGTTTACCATCAATCAGGATCGCGACGAAATTGCCCGCTATTGCGCAGATTTTCAGGTGGTGGCCTTTAGTTGCTACATCTGGAACATCACCCAAACGCTGGAAACGGCGCGCAAGATCAAAGCGCTGAATCCGCATGCCCGGATATTGCTTGGCGGGCCGGAGGTTAGTTACGACTGGCAGGACGTGATCGCCCGGCCGGAGGTGGATTATATCATTACGGGGGAAGGGGAAACGCCGTTCCGGGAGTTTCTGTACGCCTGGCCGGAAGTAGGCCACCTGGCCAATCTGGCGCACAAAACACCGGCCGGCGAGGTCCGGTATTTTTCCAATCCCGTCAATTTTGATCTGTCGCAATACCGCGATATCCGTCCCTGGCAAAACGATCCGCCGGAAACCCTGGCCGGAAAGGTGCTCTATGTGGAAACCTCCCGCGGCTGCCCCTACAAATGCGGGTTCTGCCTGGCCAGTCTCGACAACAAGGTGCGTTACCTGCCGGATGAACACATCAAATCCTCGCTGCTGTACCTGATGCAGCACGGGAAGGTGATCAAATTCCTGGACCGCACCTTCAACATGAAACGGGATTTTACGCTGGATATCTTCCGTTTCATCCTGGAACATCACCGCCCGGGCAATGTCTTCCAGTTCGAAATCACGGCAGATATCCTGCATCCGGATATCATCCGCTTCATTCAGGAACACGTGCCGCCGGGATTGTTTCGCTTTGAAATCGGCATCCAGTCGGTCAATTCGCGGGTGAATCTGGAGGTGAGCAGGAAGCAGAATTTCGACAAAACGAAGGGCATCATTCAGGCCGTGCAACACAAGGTGGAAATGCACCTCGACCTCATCGTGGGTCTGCCGCTGGAAACCCTGCCGGATATCCGGTACGGATTCGGGGAGGTGTTCCGCCTGTTTGCGCCGGAACTGCAACTCGGGTTTCTGAAATTCCTCAAAGGCACGCCGGTTCGGGAAAAATACGAACAACACGGCTTTGTGTTCGATCCCGAACCACCCTACGAAGTCATCGAAAGCAACTACCTCTCCCGGGCCGAACTGGATCGCATCCGGCTGGTGGAACACGCCCTGGAGATCTATTGGAACAAACCCCGCGCCACCCGCACGCTGAAATACGTGACGGAGCGCTACAGCATTTTCGACTTTCTGGAAGGGCTGGGCGCGTGGTTCGCACAGGCACACCCGTTCCACCAATACACACAGGCGAATGTCTATGAACGCCTGCTGTCGTTTGTGCAGCACCGGTTCCAGGAGGATTCCTTCTTGCCGCAACTCATAGAAATAGACTATTGTACGCAGCACAAATCGCGCCCCAGGCCGCTCCTGCTGCCGGAACTTGACCCTGCTGCCAAATCCGGTCTGATTGCCGCGCTTCAGCCGGGAGCAACTGCCAAGGCGCGTTTTCTTGCCTTCCAAATAGGATTTGACCCGGAAATGCCGGACCTGGGAAACCGCCTCGAACCCGGCGATTTTCAGGTGTTGATCACGTATGAGGGCCAACGTGCGTGCGTGTGGCAGAAAATCCCCGCCGCCGCGCTGCGATCTTTTGATCCGGCGCCACTCGTGTGAACTGCGAGACAGTGGTTGGTTTTCGCCGCACTTGGTGTTTTCACCTACGGTATGCACACATCTTTGATTGAAATTCAGGGCGTTCAAACATCTATCATCTTGTAACCCCCGAACTTCAGTCGGGGGAACAGGCTAAACCTCTAATCACATCTATCTTCTTTGCAAAACATCAACATCCAGTCGTTTCAACCTCTTTATGCGGATGTTTTGCAAAGAAGATAGATGTGATGGGTGGTGGTTGGGCTTGCCCCGCCGTTCAAACGGCGGGTTACAAGATGGTAGATGTGATTTCGACCAGTCTGGTAACCAACGTTACGCTTCCCGAATTTGCGACGTTTAGGAAGCATTTTTGGGAAGCTATTGTTGGCTGTGTTATTTATTAGAGTTGTTGTGGCATAAGAATCAGTTTGTTACGTTTTTTGGAGGCCATATTTCTGAACAAAAATTTTATCGGATGTGCAGAGGTTCAATCCAAAAGGTAAAATCTTCGCAAGGTTTCAATAATTGCTATTGAAAATCAACGAATTAGGTCACAACAACTCTATTAATTCTGACGGATAGAAACTTTATGCAAATGCAATAATGAAAGGATCCTTTCTATTTTGCCTCCATTTGCAAATTTTATTATAATATTCTTGACGAAGAAATTTTAATGTCGGCATATTTCCATGCCTGTTCAAAGCGGAGTTTTGTTTTATCATAGTTCGTTTTATCGCCAAGTTTTTCACAAGCATTCATCATACCTCTCAACGCCCATCCGTTTTCACGGTATATTTTCAAATCTTCCTCATACACTTTTATAGCATCCTTAAATTTTCCGGCTTCCAGCAAAACTGCACCTAAATGATGGCGAACAGAAAAAAACCAGTCGGGCGGTTCATTGTAATTTAATGCATCCTCCTTTACAACAGCTTCCCTCAACAGGGAAATTGCAACAGGAAAATTTTTTTCTTTCGCCTGTATCTCTGCTTCCAATGTTTTAGAAGCAATTATACATAAATCAAACACGCTGTTTATTCCCCAAATGGTCAAATCTTTGATCGTGGTATCTGTCATGATGGTTTTCATTTCGGCGAGATGTTTCTTTGCTTCCGGAATGTTGTTTTGTGAAAGCCATGCCATACCTTTTGCATAATGCCAAACGACCGATGGATATTTTAAATCTTTTTCAGGCGAACGGGCGTTCAGGATGTCATTCCACAAACCAAGTTTTACTTCCACATACCAGGGAATGGAATAGTAATGTTGCAAGGTCGCCCACGCGGGGTCGCGCAATAATTTTTTATGCGCGTGGTTAGCCGTTGCCCATGCTCCTTCCATAGCAATTTTGCTTTCCCCGCAAAGTGCGGCACATGCAGCCAGGAAATGATAGTTGTGCGGATAATATGCAAGAGGATACGCGCCTTGCGCATGACATGCTTCCGTATACAAGCTATCAACCAACCCTGCTTTTTCATTGGCAATAACTCCATCATGGTAACGCCCGATTCTGATGTAAGTATGGGAAGGCATGTGAACAAGGTGCCCCGAACCCGGAACTAAATCCCGAAGCAGATCGGCGCTTGTTACCCCGGTTTCCGCATGTGCCGACATTTCTGTTGCATGAATGTAAAAATGGTTTGCGCCCGCATGCCGCGGTTCCATTTGTAAACATTTTTCAAGCACCGCCATAATCTCATGCGTCCAGGGCTGAATGGTCCCATCTTTATTCCACAAATTCCAGGGATGCAAATCCATCAGCGACTCGGCAAAAAGCGAGGCGACGGTTGCATCAGCGGGATATTTTTTATATACTTTTCGCATAGCCGCCGCATAAGATGAATCGAGCAGGGAGCGGGCAAGGATCGTATCGTTCGAATAGCGGTGCGTTAACGCCTCGATCAAATCTTTTTCCTTCTGGGTGCAACCGGCAGAAAGCGATCTGGCCTTTTGAACGGCGTCATAAGCCCGTTGAAAATTATCCTTTTCCATGCCCGCATTGTAATTCGGCCCTAAAACATAAGCAAAGCCCCACCAACACATTGCGCAAGTCGAATCTTGCCGCGCCGCCTCATAAAACGAACGCGCGGCTTCGGCATGGTTAAAGCCAAAAGACAACATAAGTCCCTGGTCAAAGTATTGCTGAACTTTAGCGATTTTTGTCGAGATAGGGAAATGGACTCCTTCAAGTTGGCTAAACAAGGGGGCTACCTTTCCTGATGAGTACCACGACATATCAATCACTTCCGGCGCGCAAAGCACGCCATATTGCGAGATGGAATCTGGATTAGCCGCTTCTTGTTTGTTGGTTTTCTTGTGATTGCAGGAGCAGAAAACAATAACAGACCAAAATATGCAGAGTAGACTGCGCATAATTTTAAAATTTTAATTTGTATTGTCGAAGTTAAGGGTCTTAAAATCCTGAAGGCAGTTCTTCGTATTTTCTACAAAGAGTTACAGCCAACATCAAGGAATTGAGTTAGTGTTGCGCGAATAGAGAAACGAAGACTTAATTCTATTTGGTGGCTGGTTGACTTTAAATATTGGATCGGATGTCATCACGTTTGATTGTGTTTTGTCGTGGGTGAGGAAGAGTTTTCGTTGCCCAACATTAACATATCGGCTATGGCTCTGGAAATATGTAGGCCTAAATTCAATTCAAGCCACATCCATTGCCCTCCTGGATTGCATTCAAGAAATACTGGAGACCCTTTTTTCGGTATGATCAAATCATAAGCACCATAAATAATGCCTGCTTTTTCCTGAAAAAGTAGTAATTGTTCTCTAATATTTTCATCGAGCAAGACTGTTTCGTACATATCTTTGTACTGATTCTTCCTCCAATCTATCCTGGTTTCATCTGATGATTGAGAATGAATTTTTACTGCAAAAACCTTATTACCAACCACAGTTACCCGAAGTTCATATTCCTTTTCAATAAGTTCCTGGTAAGTTCCTGGGGTATGCCGAATATTTGGAAAAGAGTTTATTACATCTTCTTTTGTTATCTCGGTGGTGTAAATCATTTCATCTGGGGGAATGATGAATGAACTTATAGTTTTGTAAATCAATCGCTTGTATTTAGAGAATTGTTTGACAACTCCGGTAGGGTCATTAGTAAATAATGTCGCAGGCACTCTGAAACCCAATGATGCAGCCAATGCCAGTTGGAATGGTTTTTTCGCGATATGGAAATGTTCATTTACGGGATTTACCCACCGGGCATACGGCATATAACTGAATAAAGAACGAAGGGTAGCCCTCCATTCCCGGCTGACAAACTCCTCCGTTACTTTTGAAAAAGCACCGCTCCATTCACCCGCTACGGTTGGCTTCCACCTCCACCATGCTGTAATGAAAGAATCTAAAGCATATGATCGTTTTCCGATACGAACATAGCCGCAAGGGCCTCTCATATCAATTTGCAACTGCAGGAGGTGATCTTTTTGATAACAATCAAAAATAACCGGCACTCCGCCTTCTTGTTTGACGAAAGAGGCTACTTTTTCAATATGCGGATCGGGTATCTGGCCTATGATAAGTACATTTTTACCCATCTACGTCAGCGTCGCCGTCAAGAAAGGTGATAGATCCCGTGCCCGTTCCCGTAATATCAGTTCCACTGACAAGACGTAATTTTTCGCGGAACTTGAACCCAAAAGGAATCATGGCAACTTCATAGTCTTTGCCCAAATGAGTGGCAGCAATATCTTTGACCGTATCAATGTTTTCAATCAAGTTTTGATAGTCTACAGTCTTTTGAACTGCTTCTATGAATTTTTCTCCTCTTTCTAATGCTTTGTGGGCAATATCGGGGCAGAGTAGATCATTTTCATTTAAATTATACTTTTTAAGGAATTTCTTGGGGTTTTTTATGAACTCTTGTCCCAATAAGTAATTCTCATCCCCTGCAAGCGGAAAGAATATGCCTCTTTGTTTTGATGGTTTGGCGGGATTTGCCTTTTTAAGTACTTCTTTTTTAGCCATGACTTTTTTTAATGTTTTTTGACTATCTAGTTGATATAAAACAATATAATAGCAATAACAACTGATAATCAAGGTTAAAAAATGTGAATTTCGGGCGAGAAACAATCTACTCTACATTATGTCGGTAGTCAAAAAGATTTAAATGTAAAAATCATTTTAATTGGCACGAACGTGAGTGCTGATGCAGTTCGCCCGTTTAGGGCGAATTGATGTCAGCACAGAGTTCTGCATATTATTATTGGGAATATATTGGTAAATTAAAATGCTCAATTACAAAATCAGATGTAAATCCTCCTTTATTTTCTGCTTGTATACCGATAGTAATTCTATAGAACTGGCTCTTCGGCACTGGCATTGAAAATATTTCGTAAAGAAAGCGACCATTATGAGCACTTTGCAACCCATAATCTCCTTTAACCGCCGCTTCATGAAAAGAGGATACACTGTGGGTACCTTCAGCAAAATAAACAGTAAACATCCCAGAATGTATGGATTGCTGCAATCGAATTCTAATCAGAGTCCGGTCGTAGAAATCGACACCTAAAAGGTCTACAGTAAAAGGTGGTGGAGTCTCCAGCGGTTCTGGCGATCGTAAAACAGAAACCCTGTTGCTAATAGCGCCAATCAGAATTATCATATTCACACGCAACGCATAATGCTCAACAGCATTGGTCTGAGTAGGGGCAGGCAAGTCAGTTTGAAATGTCAATCGAACCGGCAAATCAGTTACCGGGAATGAAGCCACAACCTGAAAAAGCATAGGATGATTGGGCGCCTGTTGGAGAGTTATTGGGCCAGCGTCGAAAAAAGCGGCCTGACCTGCACCATTGGACACTGCTGAAAAGATAAACTTATCGTTATAGATTGAGTCAATATTTGCTCTTAGGTTACCTACAATAAGATAACCACCAACAAATATGGAAGGATCATTTATAGTATTAGGGATATTTACAGAGAACTGATCCGATGCAGGCTGTAAAGGCCCGATATAAGGCTCCGGAGCCTGTACATTTACTACCAGTACTTGCGGCTGTGCAATTTGCAACATCACTTCTAATCTACTATCAGGTGTATTCAAAACTGCATGGTCAGGAACCCAATCTCGAAACGATTGATTTTCCGTTTGGGCTACAAGAGTTACCTCATTGCCAGAAATCCAGGCGGTAAGTGGAACAGGCGGCTCAGGATTGTGGATAAAGGTGGGAATAATTGGAGAAGTCCATTCTCCGAATTCACTTACGCGGTCCCAAGCATCTATACTTCGAGCGCGAAAAGACATTGGAATGTCATAAAATGATAAAACAGGAGAGCGGTGGAACAACAATTGATCGAGTCTATCTTGAGGTCGCCAACTTCGAAATATATAGTTGTCTAAAAAAGCAAGGCTGCCAAGTATTGGGCTTTTACTAAAATTTTCTTCTATTTCGACTCCAATGACATAATGGTTTGGAACTTTGACCAATATGTCATTTTTTTCTCGATATGTTTCTTCTCCGAAAAGTTTGACTTCCGTTTTGACATAAGAATAGCCATAAGGACTAGGTAATGAATTGGCGGGAAAGGGAAAAATGATAATGGGATTGCTACGTAATATTAAAGGGGGATCATTATAAACACATTGTACGCGATAAACAAGCGGACGAATAGGAAGTAAATGTAAAATATTATCACTCACGATATTGTCCAACAAAGCCCCCTCTGGGGTGTCGGGACCATCGACAAAACCCATACTGTAAAGTTGAGCAAACTCCCAACGAATTGCCATCAAGGATTGAAACTGGGTCCAAGAAGAGGGCTGGTTAGGGGTAGATAGTACACTTTCTGGCGTAGAAGCTAATGCCTCTTGCACGATAGTTTGCTGAAATTCCTGCCATTCATCCGGATCCATCGATGGATTGCCGGAATAACGTCTGTAAACTTGCATAAAGGGCATATCGACGGTCGAAGCTGTTGCAAGATTGGCAATTACTTCAAAGTTGAGCCCTGCATCGTGATTGTCGAACAGATCAAGATACCGGACATCGACCAGTTGGGCTGATGCACTGAAGAATTCCAGCTGATGGATATCCGAATGTTCCAGATACACAAAAGCGTTAAATGTAATAAACTGTTGTCGAATCAATTGATCCGATGAATCGTAGATATTCATGACTGCGTCGGAACCCCTATACACGAAACGAACCGCCTGGGCCCGATGCGGCAGGGTAAAACGCGAAGGCAAGTCGGGTGTGGTGACCACATTCCCTATAAAAGTCCACCAATTCGCCGGATATACCGCACTAGGATACTGCCCCAAAAATTGCGTCTCGATGCCAGCAACATCAATGATGGTCCGTTCAATGATTGTACGGCTAGGCAAACCCAGAAACGTGGTGGCTGATATAGTTCTTTCAAGTGGAAAATACCAGCGCAGTCTGTTTCCAACGGGAAATTCATTTATCCAGCCTAAACCGGAAAGAAATGGACGTTCAAACATGGCTATTCTATATTTTACAGGCTTTCGTCAAAGTTTGTATAATCGTCGTGCTGGGGCGGTATCGGGCGAATAATCTTTAGGGGCCTTTTTAATTTCGAGCCTCGATATCTTCGCTTTCCCTTCAAAAATAAATTGACGGAGTTCACTTCCTCGGATGGCGTAGCAGCCATATGTGTCAAGGTCTGAAGGTCTGCGGCAGGTATTACAATTCCCGTGTCGTGAGATGGCCAATTTGGCCCGTTGAGTATCAGGAATTTTTGAGTTACCACCTCAGGGTCGATTATTCCGGAAGGACGAAGTTTTGGGAGCGGGTCTTGTGCAGCGTGAAAAGCCAGCGTCAATTCGTATTCGCCGCGTGGAAGCCGGGTGCGAATCCCTTTCAGGTTACCCACCAAAAAAGCCGAACTGGCATCTGGGCTTGGGAGAATCTCAACGTTTAAATTGAGGGATTTTCGGAAGGCGTAAGCTTTCGCACAAGAGTCCTGGCCTAGAAGGTGACGGATACGAAGATTAACGACTTCGACACGGCGCCAATCGACAGGCTCGGGCGTACGGAGCCACAATGCGTAGAAGCGCCCCTGATCGTCAGCAATACCTTCAACAGTTGATTGGGCAACAGTATTGTTGAGACCGAACAACGGGAAATTCGGATCGTTATAAAATCTTGCGCCTGTATCAACGGCAAATCGAGAGAAGGCAACCGCCGTTGATATATTGCCAACGTTCAAATGCGCCGCCAGTTTGGATGGAAGGCGCCAGGTCAAAGGCGGTTCGTCCAATTCGTCAGGGTATTCTATCCCACTTGTAATGGGATAATCATCACTAAGAAGAGGACCAGAGGCAATTAGTTTAAACTTTTGGTAAGAGGCAGGATTCGTATCTAAATGGTTACCCCCTAAATTGAAACTGGCGGTAAGACTCCCTCCTGGCGTAAAACAGGTAGGAATGATCTGAGGGCCATCGGCATTGTAATATACCTTAAGCTGAGTAGACGCAAGGGATAGATGGTCGATGAAACGGTTAAAACGGGAAATATAACAGCTCCATTGATCAATTACCCTAGCTTGCCCATCGGGTGGAGTAAACAATAACCGTATATCGGCGGCACCAAAGTTCGACGTAACGGCTTCACCAACAATTTCCTGGTCAGGAGCGACCGTACATCCGCCAGCCTCCTGGAATGTATGGCTTATCTCTAAAAGACTGCTTTCCTCGTCTTTGTTTCCAACTGGTGCAGAGTCGAAGATAAAAGCAGGCTCTGTGTCACCTTCAAAAATCAGCATAAAGGTTATGCTGTGGAAAAATGTTGATAAATAAGCTACGCGGAAGCGAATCGCTGGCAGGTAGGATCGGTAGGCCGGAAAGCCAATGCCAAACAAAGTGGGATTCCAGGCAATTTCCTCCTCCCCGAACAAGCGGTTATCACCAATTGTCGAATATTTAATATAAGGGCGAACGGAAGGCGGATAGGTCACTTCGAATTCTTTGACCATGCCCCATTCTATTGATTCGGGCTCGCTCAGAACAAGGTCCTCGCTGTTGCTGTTAGATACTGCTTGACTTGAACCACCTATACTTAACTGGTAGCGCCCTGGCTGGAGAATTACCGTTTGCTCACAGCTGATCGTAGATTGACGAGCTTCGCGATAAGCCACAGCATACAAATGAAACGGCAACTGTTCGAGAGGTGGAGAAAGGTTCAATTCGAAACCAGTGATTGCAGTTCCTATGTTAATAGGTAAATCGTACTCAAATAGGTGCAACTCCCCACTTAAAGGCCACATTTTAAACGGGGATAATAATATAACCGAAGTATTGATAATTACATGAACACCTACATCCAATGTAGTGCCTCCAAGCGAAAAGCGTCGGAGGAGAAATACGCGAACCTTATCAACCGGGATTTCATGACCATAAGAAGTTGTAAAGTCTATTTGCAGGGCCGTGGTGGTAATCGTTCGGAATGGAAGTACAAAATCAAATAAATTACTTAGTACTGCAGTGGATAGTGGCGTCAATTGTACCTCCCTGAAACGCAGAGGTTCATCAAAGACGATACGTTCGCCCTTGCCAAAAGTTTGAAAGAAGACCGCTGGAGTAGACTGATCTGAAAATTCACTGGCCATGCCGTTCCAGTACATCCAGGGATATGGATCGGAAGCCAAAATGTGGAGTTGAGCAGTCTCGCCCCCATCTGGTACGTTGGCCCACCTGGCCTGTACCTCTTGAATAATTTCCTGAGTGCTCAGATTGAACAATTCCAACAAAGTAAGGCGATGAGAAACCTCAAAACCGCCACTTTGGTCGGAACTCACAGCTGCTCCCTGCACTTTGTTGGTATTATCGATTACGCGTCGGGAGAAATGCACAACAAGTTGAATATCCGGCCAAGGCTGATTGAGAATATTGTCATCAGGCACATCAATATCCCATTGCCGGGCACTCGCTTTATGAAGGGCGCCGCTATGGCAATTTGGATCATTCAGCCAAATTAAAGGCACGAAAAGCTGCGGCGCTCTGTTATCCTCCTCATCCGGAATTTGCAACTTAATTTTTGGATCTGGTAATGGCCATGGGAGGTTGATCTTGAATTCTAGGCTGGCTTTTAGTATTTTAGGCTTCGGAAGATGTCCTGTGATTTCTCCACGCAGCGTAGCGGATAATTTGAACTTCCATACTTTTATTCCTGCTTCACCGAACAATGCTAGCAGTCCGGCAAGTTGTTTAGGGTTCCAGCCAATTATTGCCTTTAATTCAATTCCTAATCGTACAAAAATGGAAAATATTTTCTTGGCAAACGGAATAAAGTTTTTTGTCCAGTCAATCTCCACGCCAAAAAGGATATGATTGTTATTGATTTCAAAAAACGATTTGGATTCGAATACTTCCAGAATCTTCGCTTTATTCGGTTTTTGGGGTGTACCTATCTGGATGAACCAGGTAGAAGGCTGGGTAAAGGAAAAATAGGTATCTACGAACGCCTTGATTTCGACCAAAGGCTCTTCATCTGGAAGCCGCAATTCAGCGCTTCCACCTAAAGAAAAACTTTTTTCGATGGCATCGATTACCGCATAAGCCTCAAAGTTGATAGAATCGAGCTTGAGCAATTTACCCTGGCCACCGAGCACAATAACTGGCCCAGGTGTTAGCACACAAAAACCTAGTGGTTCGATGGACAATATCGTACCAGCCGAAAGTAAATCACAAAAGAAAGCTCGGAGTCCAATACCGACCGCAGTTTCGTTAATAGGTGCTGCAATCCAACGATCTAATGCATCATCTGGATTACGCGCCCATTGCACATATAAAACCGCTTCAGGAGGTAGAGATGCTTCTTCATCTGCTTGTCCATAGTCGATTAACGGCCCCTCGGCCTCTTCTCCGGCTTCCAATCTGGGCTTAAAATTGTGCGCATAGTCGCCTCCCAAACCATTCAAACCCAGCCCAGTAGGTCCCAATGGAATTGGAGCAGGTAAGAAGAGGTCTATACCCAACATTATCCCCCTATCTGAAAGCCCTCCTAAGAAGATTTCCAAGCCCAATCCAATTGGCACGACTCGTGCTCCACCCCGCCCAGATATAACCAAACCGTCATAGCCAAGCCCCATCTTAACTTCGGTGACCGGAGTTTCCTCAGGTTTCTTTATTTGAAGATCGGCGATGAAGGTCCGTACATTGTCTAGCCCTAACTGGTTCAATAAAAAAGTGGCTTCTATTCGGACAAAAGGAGCAAGAGTGCCGTGAGCAAATTTTATGCGTCCGCGAACCAAGAAGGTTATGGTTTCCTCATCTTTTTCCAGTACCTTAATCAATGGAGATGAGGCCAGTTTTTTACCAATAGGAAGGCCATTAAGTGCATCAAGAAGGGCACTTTCTACAAAACCGCCATTGCCGTCTTGAATATCAGGGCTGCCTGAATCATCAGCGACAGCTTGATAAACTTTTTGCCTAACTATATCATTGAATGGAAAGTCCATATTGATAAGATTTGATGAAATCAATTACATTCTACAATATAATGCAAATTTTTTCTAATCTGGCATAGAATTTTTATTTTGCAGAACGTTTGGATGTACGAATGTACCGACGCTTAGGAGGCATTTTCGTACATCCTTTGTTCCATGCATTTTATTTTATTAGGACGGCCTTCTTTACTATCTTTTCATTTTCAAACCATAACTGATAAAAATACACACCGCTTGAAACGTCTTGCCCATGCGAGTTTTTCCCGTCCCATAGAATAGCATGTTGCCCTTCTGATTGATTTCGAGATACCAACTGCATTACTTTGTTGCCATAGACATCAAATATGCTTAATTCAACCCTTCCGCTTTTCGGCAGAATGTAAGAAAACGTTGTGAGTTCATTAGCGGGGTTCGGATAGTTCTGATAAAGCATCAGTTTGGTTATTTCTTCGGGTATTTCTGGCTTTACCCCTGTGGCATTGGGGTCAACGGTCGTAGTTGCTTCCGCAATAGGCTGTTTTAGTTCAATATTCCCTGCTTGGTCTTCTGCCACACAAAGAAAATGGTATGTCTTTCCGGGTTGCCCTTGAAATATTATTGTGGTATCCTTTGTGCGATTGGCGATTTTTGAAAACAAGCCGTTGCCTTCCGCCGCAAAAATGGTGTATGCTTCAATTTCTCCAATTGAATCCACTCCATGCCAAGCAATAGGAAAATTTGTCTGGCTCACCACGGGCGGAAGCGAGTTCATTGAAGATGTTGGGGGAAATTCATCAATGATGTTGACCACTTCATTTGTTATCAAAGGGGTGAAAATATCAAATTGAATTTTTGCCCTGTTGGTGATAACCGTCCCCGAAGGCAAGTTGGGTTTTGGATTAACTGATAATAGCACATTGTCCGTTTCTCCGGGTTGAAGGTTTCTATTCAACAGAGACCATTTTACTATTCTGTTAATACTATCTATCAACTGCCCGCCAGCGGTAAGGGTTTCTAAAGTAGAAAGGTCGAGGTTTTCATCCAAGGTATCTGTCACGAATACATCAATTGCTTCTACTGTGCCAATATTCTCAAAGTGGATTGGGTAAGTAAGCGTTTGATTTGGTTGTATATATTTGTTTGCAATTACTTCTTTTTCATTTGGATCAACAGGGCCTTGGGCATTCTGATTATCTTCATCACAATTATTGAAATTAGTAATACAATCATCCAAAGAGCCAAAGTTATCTTCAATACAACCAACTCCACCTCCTTGCGAATTAAATATCATACAATCAAAACAACCTGTTGTAACCATACAAGTTACGCATAATAATACTCCTACATCAGGAACTAAAACTAATGGGGGAGTACACTGATTGCTACATACTGCACACTGTCCAAGACAATCAATGCAAGTTCCAAATGATAATCCGATATTCTGAATACATTGAAAGAACTGAGATATTAAATCGTTTCCTTCGCATACTGTTCCTTTTATAGTTGTTCCTAGTGCCACCGTATCCCTTATTCTTACTTTATAGTATAATAAGGTATCTTGATTTGGTTTCAGCTCTGATATTGTCCAATATACTATAGAAGTTCGTTTGAACAGGCTGTCGTCTATATTTGTTAATGGTTCATATGATACCAAATTTACATGATATGGGTTTAGTAATTCAAGAATTTCAACATTTTTAGCAGTTTCTTCACCTTGATTTTTTACAGAAATAAAATAATCAGATTTCCTACCTGGCACTGGGGTCGTTCCAGTTTTCTTTACTCTTATATCAGCAGGAATCAAAACTGCATTAGAATAAATATCATCAATATACCAACCTGCATTGACATCAACACCACCCCAAGACGGCGAGTTTTCCGCATGGAATTTAAAACCTAACTGAATTTTTTTACCATAATATTCTTCCAAATCAAAAAACTCTTTTTGCCATTCATTGCCGCTTTCTCCAGAGAACGGCCCCAATATTGACTCCCAATTGCTATTTTCTTCTCTAACATAAACTTGACCAAAATCGCCAAATGAAAAATTGTACCAGTGCCAAAATCGAAGTTTGGAACTATCAGAAATGACAAAAAGAGGTGAGATAAGCCAATTCTCTGTAAATAAATTTGAGGCGGGAGGCTCTTCATAATCACCTTTGAGGCGGGTTCCGAAGCAAGCGTTCCCGGAGTGGCTTTCAGACGGACCGTCCGCAAAGTTTGGTGTTCCGACCTCCCAGGGGCCTTCTGACGACCAATTGCCAATTCCGCTCTCAAAGCCCTCGGGATTGTTCATCGTGACAGGGCCAGTCAGCACTTCTATGTCGTCTATATACCAACCCTCGCTGACATCGACGCCACCCCAGGACGGCGAGTTTTCAGAATGAAAAAGAAATCCGATTTGGACGTTTGCTCCCGCAAAAGCGGTCAGGTCAACCAAAGGGGAAGACCAGGCTTTACTGCTTGTCCAGGAGAATTGCTCTGTCAAATCCTGCCAGTTGCCTCCGTTGACGCTGATCTGAACCACGCCGTAATCTCCATAANNCTTATCAACCTGTTCTCTGTAAACAAATTTGAGGCGGGCGGCTCTTCGTAATCACCTTTGAGGCGGGTTCCGAAGCAAGCGTTCCCGGAGTGGCTCTCAGACGGACCGTCCGCAAAGTTTGGCGTTCCGACCTCCCAAGGTCCCTCTGCCGACCAATTGCCAATTCCGCTCTCAAAGCCCTCGGGATTGTTCATCGTGACAGGGCCAGTCAG
>CXWJ01000556.1_pt1 | contig 101483 bp, 77 predicted proteins | sample 590841 | NCBI WGS metagenome assembly CXWJ01 (sample SAMEA3498367, study PRJEB10139) | wastewater metagenome | biome: wastewater treatment plant; material: activated sludge | place: Austria | collected 2015-01-21 | reverse complement strand
CAGTAGTGTCCGGTTAAAAGTCGAAGAGAATCAATTGATTATGACTATCGGGGTTGTCATTTTTGTTATTCGTCTTTGTAAACAGTTGATTTACAGGAGTTTTGTCGAAAGAGGATACGCTTAAAATTTGTAGCATTTCGTTCATGCTTATAGAGATTTCGAGTTCTTTTTTGAGAATAGCCACCAATACGTAAGTACAAACGGCCACCCAGATTTGAGTTTTGACGGCATTTGGGCTTTCTCCCCAAAACACTTTGATACGCAGGTGCTGCTTTACCCATTTGAAGAACAATTCAATTTGCCAGCGGTATTTGTAGAGCATAGCAATCTGAATGGCACTCGTCTTTAAGTTATTGGTAATGAATACAAAAGTTCTGTTTTGTTCTTTGTCATAAAATTTGATCCGGCGAAAATGTGCCGGGTAATCCTTCGCGGCGTAATAATTTTTGAGGCGGATAGTTTGGTCGCATTTCAAACCGCAAGACTTGTCCACCGGGTGCGAATAAACTCGAACAAAGGCCATTTTGTCTTTTGCGCGAGTTACGAAGAATGCATTGGCTTGATGGATGTGGCATAACCGTGACCAATCCAGATAACCCCTGTCCATCACATAAAAAGCCTCTGCTTCAAACTCCAAAATATCCAGCACATTTACATCATGCGACAATCCGTCAGTGATGTGGATAAAGCACGGGATTTGGCATCGTACATCAAAAAGCGTGTGCAGTTTTATCGCCGCTTTGTGCTTACGGAACTTGGCCCACCAAAATACCTCCAGGCACAAATCAATCGTCGTGGAATCCAAAGCATACACCGTATTATCCAAGTCAACCTCCTCCAAAACTGCCCCAGCATATAAAAACCGTGCTCTTTGAATCAGAATTTGAGCCAAGTCGGCATAAATACGCCAGTCGCGTTGTTCGTTTGCATCAGCTAAAGTGGCACGACTAATCCCTTTACTCAAGCCCAGATGGTACAATTTTGACTGATGGGCTTGAAGGCAAAGAACCAAGTCGCGAAGGCTTTCCCGATGGGTCAGTTGTCCAAAACTCAGGCTTAAAAACTGATGCCAACAACTGAAGTTTCGAACCCGGTGATGGCCGTTGTATTTCTCAACACAGCGGTCGAACTCTTCGGGGTGAACCAAACTCATCAATTGCGTGAAAACGTACTTGCCTTTGTTCATCGTTGCTCTCGTTTGAGCAACGAAGGTTGAAGTCGGAGGGCAAATTCAAATCGTTCACAACTAAAAACCTTTGTAAAAAATTGAATTTCAATCAACTATACCACTTTTCAAATTCCTTAACCGGACACTACTGATTTATGATTTAAAAGCATCATGCTCCAAACCCCAACCTGCCATCTTCCCCCTCCACCAATTTCCCCTCCTCCAACAGATACCCCACCACCTGCGCCACCGTCTCGTGGCGTTTCAGCGCAAATGCTTTCAGTATTTCCTCAAAAGTCAGCGGTTCGAGCGCCAGCACCTGGCGGATTTTGCGTTCGTAGGTCTCAAAGTTGTTGGTGCTGAGGTCGGTTTTGTGCCGGCCGGTGCACACGTCGCAGATACCGCAAGGCGGACTCTCGGGTTCGCCGAAATAGGCGAGTAATTGCCGGCTTCGGCAGTGGCGGGTTTCGGCGTAGCGGATGGCCTGTTCCACCCGTTCTTCGGCGCGTTGTTTGCGGAAATTGAACCGGACCTGGTCGATCACCATATTTTCGGCGGCCACGCGTTCGCGGGTGAAAATGAGTTGCGGTTTGTCTTTGCGCGGTTCGTAGATCAGGATGTTTTCCCGCTGCGCCGCATCCAATACCTGGCGGATGGTCTCGGGTGGGAGTTTAGCGTATTGCGACATGTAGGTCTCGCTGATGTCGGCGAAGTGGGCGTTGATGCCCGGGTAGGCGCGGAGCAGGACTTTGAGCACGGTGTCGGCCTGTTTGTTGCGGATCTGATAGTCATAGAGCGCCTCGCGGGAAGCCGTGATATAAGCGCGGGCAGCGGTGCCGGTCGCGTCGCTGAGGGCGATCCAGCCTTCCTGTTCGAGCAGGCGCAGCGCGGTGTGGGTGGCAGCGTGTTCGAGTTTGAAAGTCGAACAAAAGTGTTGTAAATCAAAGTCGAACGATTCGCCGGCGCCGGCGCCGATAGCGAGTTGGGTGTAACTGCCCAAAGCCTGATACACCTTCCGCACCTGCTCGATGGGCGGGAATGTCGCTTGCAGGTGGAACCGCAATCCGTCTGCATCGGCAGGGGCGTAGAGCAGGGTGGCGTATGATTTATTACCGTCGCGCCCGCCGCGCCCGGCTTCCTGGAAATAGGCTTCGAGGCTGTCGGGCAGGTTCAGGTGCACCACCACACGCACGTCGGGTTTGTCGATGCCCATGCCGAAGGCGTTGGTGCAGACGATGATGCGGATTTTGCCCGCCATCCAGGCTTCCTGGCGGGTGTTGCGCTCTTCGGGTGTCAGACCGGCGTGGTAAAAGCCTGCGCTTACACGATTGTCCGTCAGCAATTTGGCGATTTCTTTTGTTTCGCCGCGGCTGCGCACATACACGATACCCGTGCCGGGCACGTTGCGCAGGATGTCGAGCAGTTTTTCCCGCTTGTTGGCTTCGTAGAGCACCGAATACGACAAATTGGAACGCACGAAACTCTGCCGGAACACGTTTTTTTCCCGGAATACCAATTTTTCCTGTATGTCTTCCAACACTTCGGAAGTAGCAGTTGCGGTCAGCGCAAGGATCGGAACATCCGGCACTAAAGGCCGCAGATCGGCAATCTGAAGATACGGCGGGCGGAAATCGTAGCCCCACTGACTGACACAGTGCGCCTCATCCACAGCCAGCAGGTTGACGTTCATGCGCTGGATGCGCGCCTGGGCCAGTTCCGTTCTCAGGCGTTCCGGACTGACATAGAGGAGTTTATAGGCGCCGTTGCAGGCGTTTTCAAAAATGAGGTCGATTTCGCGGCGGCTCATGCCGGAGAAAATCGCCGCAGAAGGAATGCCGCGGCGTTGCAGGTTGTGCACCTGGTCTTTCATCAGGGCGATCAGCGGGGAAATAACAATACAAATGCCTTCTTTACACAAAGCGGGAATTTGATAACACACCGATTTTCCGCCGCCGGTCGGCAACAGCGCCAGCGTATCGCGTCCGGCCAGCACCGACCAGATGATGTCTTCCTGCAATGGCCGGAAGGCGGCGTGGCCCCAATATTTCTGGAGGATTTGAAGCGGTTCGTGTTGCTGATGCACCGGTACGGGCTGTTTCGGGCAAAAATACAACCGATGCGTCGTGGAGCACTTATTTTTCTAAACGAATACCTTTTTCGGCGAGGTGGGTAGCAATGTTGAAGGTTACGCCGTCGGTTACTTCCACGTCTTTGTCCCAATCGAAAGTCTCCCATTTTCTCCCCGCTTCGGCGAGGACGATCTTTTGACTTTTTGTGAAAATCCAAATGACTTTTTTTGTGCCGAATTCGTGCAATTTGTTGATTTTCGGGATGATAAAGTCTTCCCAGACATTAAACTTCTCCGCTTCGGTTTCCACGTTGACATCTATCTCCACTACTACCCGCGGCGGGCAGTCCAAATACTTGGTTGAGATTTTTTCCGGAGGGAAAATACTCGTTTCTACCAATGCAAAATCGAGCGACAGATTCTCGTTGTGCCGGATATGCAAACCAATTTCACCGGAAAAGACCCAATATTTTGTCAAATCTAATTTTTGTCCGAACAACAGCACCAGATATATTTTAATAAGGTTTTGTAAAGTGCTTTCTGCCATAATGTCTTCAAGCGATTTTCTTTTGGTCAATACCGAGCGAAAGCCGGCATAATAAAACGGCACCCCGCCAAAGGTTTCTTTGACTAAGTTGGCAGGGATTTTCCGTTTTTTCGATTTGGATTGACCCGGAGCAGGCGCGGGTATCATCATATCGGATGCCATGCTGATTTATTTAGTGAAAACAGGCCGCAAGTTACATTTTTTCCGGCAAAAATCCATGTAGCATTGTTGTGAGGCACTTTTATTCGTCCTGAGGCTATGGCGTTATACGAACAGACATGTCAAAATACAGTCAAATTTTATCTGGACAAAATCTTAATAAGGAAAAAATTTCTCTACATTTGTGCCGACATTTTGATTTAATTCTCAACTGTAACACATGAAAAATACCCTTCTCCTGCCCGCCTTTTTGTTCGCCGTATTCCTTTTCAGCGCCTGCAAAGACGATGACAAAACCCCGCTTGTTATCCCCACCGCCTACGACGGCGCCGCTTTTCAGACCAATGCAGCCACCCAACTGGACGTACTCGCGCGTCTTACCAAATTAGTTAACGAAGCGAAAAAAGGCCGCACTCCGGGCGCCCTGGTATCATCAGATTCATTGAATTACTGGTACACCACCGGCAACCCCAGCTTGCAAAGCCTTACTTCTGCATATTATTCGGGTAATACTGCCGCCTGGTCGCCCGAACTGGCGTTGGCAAGCGGCAATACCTACGTCCCCGGTACGCCTACCGGCAATGGCGGCACGTACAGCGGCTACTTATTTGATGAAAACGGCCTCGAACTGGAACAACTGTTGGACAAAGGCCACTACGGCGCCTTGCTATATCAACATTTCAACGACCTGGCAGCAGGCGCCATCACCGAAGCCACGGTGGATCAGATGCTGGCGATCTTTGGCGCAAATCCCACTTTCCCAAACAGTTACCAGGCCAACCTGCACGCACAACCGGATAAATTCATCGCCAACTACGCTGCCCGCCGCGACAAAAACGACGGCAACGGATTTTACACCAACATCCGCGACCAGTTCATCATCCTGCAGGCGGCGGTAAAAGCCGGCCCGGAGTATGACCGCGAGCGCGACGAAGCCATCGCCGCTATCCGGTTGTTGTGGGAAAAGGCCAATGCCGGCACGATCATCAATTATCTTTACGCCGTCATCAGCAAGCTCAGCGCGACCAACCCGACTGATGCCGATATCGCTTCGGCGCTGCATTCTTATGGCGAAACGGTTGGCTTTGTGCATGGTTTCCGCACCTTGAGCAACAAAAAAATCACCGATGCAGAGATCGACGATTTATTGACGCTGCTCAATGCGCCGGCCAATGGAACACCCACTTCCTACAAATTTGCCACCGACCCCCTGAACGAATTGCCTAAACTGACGCAGGTGATCGCCAAACTGCAATCCATTTACGGATTTACAGCCCAGGAACTGGAAGACTTCAAGAAAAACTGGGTGGCGGAGCAAAACCGCTGATGCTGTTATCGCCTCAATAGACTAGAAAGTTTCTTTTTGACAGGATCAACAGGATTTACAGGATATTTTCCTGCAAAACAGGTCTGAAAATCATGTAAATCCTGCCATCCTGTCGAAACTTTGTCTTACGAATCGCTTGGAGCCGGGAAATGCATGTATGAACATAATCATTTTGTAAGGTGATTTTTATCATCCATGCCTGCAAACACTTGCCTTACTTTTACTGCCAAAAGCCTGTAAATCAAAAATTTATGCCGAATCGAATTCCCTTTTCCTATTTGCTGCCCGGTCTGCTGGCCATCTCCTTTTTCATTGCCTGCGACTCCGGCGGCGGCGGCACCACCGACAACTTCGATCGCCAGGCGATGCTGCGCAATTATGCGGACAATCTGATTCTTCCGGCCTATAAAGACTTAAAGGACGAAACAAACAAATTTACTACCCTTGTTCAAGCATTCGACAACAATCCAAATGTAAACACATTGGACGGCTTGCGTTCTGGGTGGACAAACGCTTATGCAGCATGGCAATATGCTAATGCCTATAATTTCGGCCCTGCCGGAGAAGAAGGATTGCAAAAGAGTTTAATAGAAGAAATCGGCACTTTCCCAGCCAGCGAATCGAAAATTGAAAATGCCATCTCTGCCGGAACTTGGAATTTTGAAGATTTCAACCGTGACGCACGCGGCTTAATAGCGATTGAATATTTGATTTTTGGAAAAAATCAAAGTGCAGATGAGGTTGTGTCTTTGTTTGTAAACAGCGCTAACCGCCGCCAATATCTTGTAGAATTGGTTGCTGATGTTGATGGACGCATATCAGATATTTTGTTCTCATGGGAGCCCAATTACTATGCTGAGTTTATCCAAAACGACGGCACCGACGTGGGCAGCAGCACTTCGCTGCTGTACAACGAATTCGTGCGCAGTTACGAAACCATTAAAAATTTCAAACTCGGCCTGCCCCTCGGCAAACGCCCCGGCCAGGTGCAGGTGGAGCCGCAGCTCGTGGAAGCGTATTACAGCGGTACGTCGCTGACCATGCTGAAAGCCCACTTGTCGGCCATCGAAGCCATTTGGTACGGCCGCGCAAAAAACGGGCAGGACGGCATCGGTTTTCGCGAATATTTGGACAAAGTAGAGGGCGGCCCGGCATTGATCGCAGATACGGAAACACAACTGGCTAATGTAAAAGCCGCACTCGCCGCCGTACCGGAAACGCCGGCTTTGTCCGATCAGATTACCGGCGACAAAACCAGTCTGGAGACGCTTTATACTGAACTCCAAAAGATGACCCGCTTTTTCAAAAGCGATATGTCGTCGTTGCTCGGTATCGCCATTACATTCAGCAGCGGTGACGGAGATTAATGTGGTCAATGTGCAAATGTGGCCAATGAATGTAATTTGCTGATTTTCAATTTTTTTAGTAAACACAAACATGAAAGAACAATTCACCTTTTTGACACTGGCTGTGCTGGCTGCCTGCTTCTTTACATTTGTTTCCTGCAAAGACAACAGCGGAGACGATATCGAAAATCGGAAAAAAGAAGCCCTTGAAAATTACGCCGACCTCGTTTTGGCCTCTTATGAAGACAGCTACAACACGGCGGCAACGCTCAAACAAGCGATCGACGCTTTTGTAGCAAATCCCTCCAACATCACTTTTCTGACCTGTAAAGATGCCTGGCTTGCCGCACGCATTCCATACGGCCAAACAGAAGCCTACCGTTTCTACGGCGGTCCGATCGATGATGCCGACGGCCCCGAAGGGCTCATCAATGCCTGGCCGATGGACGAAAATTTTATTGACTATGTGGACGGCAACGCTGCGGCCGGCCTCATCAACGATCCCGTGCAATACCCTGATATCACGAAACAAGTGCTGATAGATCTGAACGAAAGTATCTCTGAAGCATCCATTTTCACCGGCTATCACGCCATCGAATTTCTGTTGTGGGGACAAGACCTCTCTACCGGCGGCCCGGGCCAACGTCCTTATACCGACTATGTTACAGGTGCCGGCGGCACGGCTTCCAACCAGGCCCGGCGTGGCGAATACCTGAAAGTTGTGGCCGATTTGTTGCTGGAAAACCTCGCCTCCGTGCGCGACGAGTGGAAATCGGGCGGCGCTTATCGCCAGCAATTCCTGAACGGTACGGAGACAAAAGTGGCACTCGGGTACGTCTTCACCGCACTTGGCGAACTCTCCAAAGGCGAACTCGCAGGCGAGCGGATGTTCGTCGCCGTCGATACGAAAGACCAGGAAAACGAACACTCGTGTTTTTCCGACAATACGCTTACCGACATCAAAATGAATTTTTTGGGTCTCAAAAACGTATATTTCGGTGAATATGAAAAAGTAGACGGCGCCACCTTGTCGGGCCGCAGTTTCGCCGAAATCGCCGAACTACTCGACCGCACCAAAGCCGATGCGGTGGCGGCTGCCTTTACAGATGCGCAGGCAAAAATCAATCTCATTCCCGCGCCGTTCGACCAGACCATCGTGAACAACCCCGACCCTGTGTTGGATGCCATCGAGGCGTTGCGCACCTTGAGCGACCGTCTGGTCGATGCAGGCACTGCGATCGGGGCGGAGTTTTAATGTTTCGACAGGATTACAGGATTTGCATGATAATTTCATTCAAAAACAATCCTGCAAATCCTGTAATCCTGTCGAAAAAATCTGACGCAGTTATTTGAAAATCATGCGAATATACCTTTGTCTTTTCACCGTGTTGCTTGTTTTTTCGTCCTGCAAACAAGACGAGGGGCCTGCTATCGCCCAACCCGAAACCGGCGAGCAATATGCCGGCGGCTCAAACGCCACCACTTTCGATTTCGGAGAAAATGCCTTTGGTGTCGAAGCCGACGGACTTACATCGGAACAACAAAATTATTTCGTCACCGGCAACGCTATCTTCCGCTCTAATTGGGTCACTGCGCCCGCTTCGGTGCAATCGCTCGACGGCCTGGGGCCGATTTTCAACGCCATTTCCTGCGGCAGTTGCCATTTTAAAGACGGCCGCGCCAAGCCGCCCGGCGGCCCCGATGAGGCGCTGAACGGGCTGCTTTTCCGGCTCAGCGTTCCCGGCGCCGGCGCTCAGGGCGAGCCTTTGGGCGACCCGATTTACGATGGGCAATTGCAAGACAAAGCCATTTTAAATGTAAAAAACGAGGCGCGGGTGCGGGTCACTTATGAAGAAACAGCGGGTCAATACGCCGACGGCGCCGCTTATTCGTTGCGAAAACCCATCTACGAATTTTATGATGTAAACTACGGCGACTTCTCAGCAGGATTGATGTACTCGCCGAGGATTGCTCCTCAAGTGCCGGGTCTGGGCCTGTTGGAAATTGTTCCGGAATCCGACATTTCGGCTTTTTCAGATGAAAACGATGCGAACAAAGACGGTATTTCCGGCAGGCCAAACTACGTTTGGGATTTTGAAAACCAGCAAGTTGTGATCGGTCGTTTCGGCTGGAAAGCCAACCAGCCCAGCCTGATGCAACAAACCTCCGGCGCTTTCAACGGCGACATCGGCATTACAACCAACCTTTTCCCGCAAGACCACCTAAGCCCGACCCAGCAGCAACAATATCCCGGCATCGCCAACGGCGGCTTGCCCGAATTGTCCGACGAAAGCCTGCAAAAAGTGGTCAGCTACATGCGTTCGCTTTCCGTTCCGGCCCGGCGCAACCACGACGATACCAATGTTTTGAGGGGAAAATACCTGTTCAGAGAAATGAACTGCTCCGGTTGTCATCGCCCGGAAATGAATACTGGTACGGACGGTACGATCGCCGCACTGCACAATCAAAAGATATGGCCCTATACGGACCTGCTTCTGCACGACATGGGCGCAGCACTGGCCGATGGCCGTCCGGACTACTTAGCCGGCGGTTCGGAATGGCGCACTCCGCCGCTGTGGGGCATCGGTATGATCCCGACCGTGAACGGGCATTCTTTTTTACTGCACGACGGACGCGCCCGCAATTTGGAAGAAGCCATTTTGTGGCACGGCGGCGAGGCGGAAAACGCGCGGGAAGGGTTTAAAAAATTGAGCAAAGAAGACCGCGACGCGATGGTCGAATTTTTGGAAAGTTTATAAATGCTACATCGAAAGTTACAAACAAGTACTGATTGGCTCTCGCAGCCTGTCGGCATCGCCCCCCTGATTACGCTCCGCGTCGTCATCGGGGCGATGCTGCTCGTCAGCACGGTGCGTTTTGTAGCATTGGGTTGGGTGGACGATCATTACCTCCAGCCGCAGTTTCATTTCAAGTATTTCGGTTTCGGGTGGGTGGAGCCCCTTCCGGCATTGGGGATGTACATCGTTCACGGTTTGCTGATAATCAGTTCGTTGTTCGTCATACTGGGGTTGTTCTACCGGCTCGCGGCAGCGGTACAATTCCTGCTGTTCACGTACACCGAACTGATCGACCTCACCTACTACCTCAATCACTATTATTTCGTCAGTATCGTGTGCGGACTGCTGGTGCTGGTGCCGGCCAACCGCGCTTTTTCGCTCGATGTGCTGCACAAACCCGCCATTTATCAAAATCAGGTTCCCCGCTGGACCATTCTGATTTTCAAACTCCAGTTGGGCATCGTCTATTTCTATGCGGGCTTATGGAAAATCAATTATGACTGGCTCGTGAACGCCCTGCCGCTGAAAATCTGGATACCGGCAAACGACCGGTTGCCGCTGATCGGCTGGCTTTTTCAGCAAAGAATCACGCCCTGGTTGTTCAGTTGGGCGGGCATGTTGTACGATGTCACGATTGTGTTCTGGCTCTCGTGGCAGCGCAGCCGCCCCTGGGCTTACCTTACTGTGATCGTATTTCACACGCTCACCGGGCTGATGTTCCAGATCGGTGTTTTTCCGCTGGTGATGATCGGCGCCACGCTGGTTTTTTTCTCGGAAAAATGGCATAACCGATTGTGGGGCAGAATGACAAACGCAGCGTACGCCAAAGGCACCAATGATGAAAACATCAACCCCTCAACCTCTCAACCCCTCAACCCATCAACCTCTCAACACTATATCTCATCACTCATAACTCTCCTGTTCCTCTTCCAGATACTATTCCCCTGGCGTTACCTGTTGTATCCCGGCAACATTTTCTGGACGGAAGAAGGCTATCGTTTTTGTTGGCGTGTCATGCTGATGGAAAAAGCGGGTACGGCCACATTTTTTGTAAAAGACGCAATAACCGGCCGTGAAGGCGAGGTGGTGAACGGCGAATTCTTGAATCCGCATCAGGAAAAACTGATGGCGATGCAGCCGGATATGATCCTGCAATACGCACATTTTTTAAAAAAACATTACGAACAACGCGGTGTGCGCGACCCCGGCGTGCGCGCAGAAGTCTATGTAACCCTGAACGCCCGTCCCAGTCGTTTGCTGATCGACCCGCAGGTGGATTTGACAAAGATCAGCGACGGATGGGCGCACAAAACATGGATATTGAATAATGAATGAGAAATTATGAATGATGAATTGAGTCCTGTGTCATTATTTACGACTGCACTCCGGTCTTTTCATACCACGTCAGACTGGCTCTGGCAGAGTAGATATAATGTAAGTGCGCTTCACAATTGCGAAGCCATAGATTGTTTCATTTCCCCCGGGGTAAACCTTCCAGGTTTTGAAAACCTGGAAGGTTTCAGGTTGCATAACAGGCATAATTTGGCAATGCTTTTTAAAACCGGGCTTATGATACGGCATCGTTTTATTGTTCCGCTGCTGCTTCTGATTATTGAAAGCCAATTCTGCTTTGTTTCGGCACAAATCACGGACTCCCTGCCGCGCCCTTTGCCTATAGACAGTGTTACGCAGCAGTTGAAAGAAGTGGTAGTGCGGGGTCAGTCGGACGAATTTGCTTCGGCGCACCTGCGCGGCGTGGAGAATTTCGGCATTTACAAAGGGAAAAAGACGGAAGTCGTGTCGCTCGCGGAGATCACGGCCAACGTAGCCACCAACAACCCCCGTCAGATTTACGGCCGTATCACGGGACTTAATATTTGGGAAAGCGACGGCGCGGGCCTGCAACTCGGCATCGGCGGGCGCGGCCTCAGCCCCAACCGGACCGCCAACTTTAATACCCGGCAGAACGGCTACGACATCAGCGCCGATGCGTTGGGTTACCCGGAAAGTTATTATACGCCGCCCACAGAGGCGCTCGACCGTATCGAAATCGTGCGCGGCGCCGCTTCCCTGCAATACGGCACCCAGTTCGGCGGCCTCCTGAATTTTCGCTTTAAACGCGGTCCCGAAGACCGGAAATTTGAATTCACGACCCGCCAGACGGCCGGCTCCTGGGGCTTTTTCGGTTCTTTCAACAGCATCGGCGGCACCGTTTTGAAAGGCAAACTCAATTACTACGGCTATTTTCAATACAAACGCGGCGACGGCTGGCGCCCCAACAGCGAATTCGATTACCGCTGCGCCTACGCTTCGGTGGATTATCGCGCCACGTCCAAGTTTTCCGTCCGGCTCGATCTGACGCGTATGGATTACCTGGCGCACCAACCCGGCGGCCTTACCGACAAGATGTTCGAGGACGATCCCCGTCAGTCGGTGCGCGCGCGCAACTGGTTCCAGGTGGACTGGAACATGGCAGCCGTTTCGCTCAACTACGATTTTTCAGATAAAACGCGGCTCAACGTGCGCACTTTCGGCTTGTTGGCCGAACGGCAGTCGCTCGGCAACCTGGAACGCATCAACGTCGCCGATTTCGGAGAAAACCGCACGCTGATCGACGGCACCTTTCAAAACTTCGGGCAGGAAGCGCGCCTGTTGCATCAATACAACCTGGGCGGGCTGCCGCAAACACTGCTCATCGGTTACCGGTTTTACTACGGATATTCTACCGCCAAACAAGGCGACGGCAGCGACGGCAGCGACCCCGATTTTCGCTTCATCAATCCTGAAAATTTAGAAAACTCGGATTACGAATATCCCAATCAGAATCAGGCGGTTTTCCTCGAACATATTTTCAATTTGTCCGAAAAATGGAGCCTCACGCCCGGCTTGCGTTACGAACGCATCCTTACTCGTTCGGATGGCTATTACAACCAGCGGGTACTGGACGCGGCGGGCAATGTGATCGTGCAAAACAAGGTGTACGACAACCAGGAGCGCCTACGCGATTTTATCATCGGCGGCCTGGGTGCAGCGTTCAAAGCGGGCGAAAAAGCCGAATTGTACGCCAATATTTCGCAAAATTACCGCGCCATCAATTTCAACGATTTGCGCATCGTAAACCCCAATTTTGTGGTGGACAGCAACCTGCAGGACGAGCGGGGTTTTACGGCGGATTTGGGCATTCGCGGTGGGCATTCGCGGGTTTTCACGTACGAACTCACGGCATTCTATATTTCCTACAACGGCAAAATCGGCCAGATACTTCGCGCCGACCAGCCACCCTTGTACAACGACTACCGTTTTCGGAGCAATATTTCCGACGCCCGCAACATCGGCCTGGAAGCCTTCGGCGAATTGGATTTGCTTCAATTGTTTACCCCGAAAAGAAACCGCGCGCGGCTGACACTTTTCGTCAATGCCGCCGTCGTCGACGCACGCTACGTGAACACCGACGACGCTTCGATCCGCAACAAAAAAGTGGAGATGGCGCCGCCGCTGATGCTGCGCAGCGGTCTTACGCTCCAGTCCGGCCCCTGGCGTTGTGCATTCCAATTTGCCTATATTGCCAAGCATTACTCGGACGCTACCAATGCCGAACGCACCTCGACGGCGGTCGAGGGTGCGATACCGTCGTACAGTGTTGCCGACCTTTCAGCGGCCTATACCTGGCGCTGGCTGACACTGGAAGCGAGTTGCAACAACCTGTTCGGCGTTTATTATTTCACCCGCCGGGCGGAAAGTTACCCGGGGCCGGGAATCATCCCGTCGGACGGACGAGGAATATATGTAACTTTGGGGGCAAGGATTTAAGTAGCCGGTAGTAGAACGGAAAGACTCCCCACCCGGGATGTTACCAAGAAGATCAGTAACATTATTTTTTTTCGCATAGTACATTGTAAATTAAATACTTATGGTTTTTGAATGCCGAATGCCGATTACATGAATGACGATATACGATGTTTCCTGATACGCCCTCAGCCCGGATGCAACGACTTAGTTCGCCAATCGTATTTCATGTAATCGGCATTCGGCATTCAAAAATCATCAATAAATTTAATTTACAATGTACTTAACAGGCGTGCGTAAGCCTGGAGACACACAAACAATCAACTAAAAATGAGCTATGCCATGTCCAAACAATTGACCTTTCCGCTGATGCTGTTGCTGTCGTACGCAACAACAATCAAAGCCCAGACCACCACCAATGAAATTTCCGCGGGGACAGGATATGCCCAGTCGGGATATTACAAATTTGAAGACGGCTCTACCCAGCAGGTACCGCATGATGCCTGGGATATCGCTTTTTCCAACCTCGGCACAGATAAGGCAGGTATTTTTTTCAATGAAAGCACCGCCAGTTCGATGGGCCAGCCCACTACTCCGATCGAAGCCTACGATCCTTTTGTTTTCGACTTTTCCGAGAACATCGATCCTTTAGTCTTATCGGAAGACTTGCGCATCTACAACCCCGAGACTACCTGGGCGGAGGGCGCCTTCAATACGATGCGGGATACGAGCAATTCTTTCGATTACGGATGGGGGGCCTACAATCCTGTGTCGTCCAAAATAACCGGCAGCCGTGTTTTTGTGCTCAAACTGCGCAACGGACAGTACCGCAAAATCATGTTCGACGAACACGACGGCACTACCTATACTTTCCGCATTGCCAACTTAGACGGCTCCAATGAGGAAACAAAAACGATCAATACCGCCTTCAACAACGGTAGCCCCGTGGTTTATTTTTCTTTCGCAAATGGCACCAACGTGACCACACCGACTGGCTGGGACATGGTATTCTGTCGTTACGTCACTTTCCTGTACGACGGCACTGGTTACCTTCCGTATTTCGTAACCGGCATTCTGGTCAACGACGGCATGATGACGGCCAAAGCCTCCGGTGTCGACCCTTTCAGCGTCGATTATCAGGATTTCCTCGATTCGCTGAAAAACGATATACACGTCATCGGTCATGACTGGAAAGCCTTTTCCGGTACCGCCTGGTCGGTGGCCGACGACGTGGCTTATTTTGTAAAAACGAAGGACAACAAGTTGTACAAAGTCGTTTTTGTGGGCTTTGAAGGCAGTTTCACGGGAACCGCCATTTTTGAACAAACCTATCTCGGTGAATTGACCTCGACCGCCAACCTGCCTGCGGGCATCGGCGAAGTGTTGGTGTATCCCAACCCGGCGGCCGACCGGCTGAGTGTTTCCTTTACTACCGAATTGGCGGCTACCACTTTGCTGCGCTTGTCCGACGCTACGGGGAAAATCGTCTGGTCGGGTACGGCACATGCCCAATCAGGCTTGAATGTGCTGGAGATCAATGATTTGCCAAAATTGCCTACGGGTAACTACTATTTGAATATGAGCATGTCGACCGGGCAATTTTCTTATTCCATCACTATTGGCGGTCAATAAGACTTGCTGCCCGTTTAGTGTTCTATCAATCAACTTAGCCTGCCGCGCTTGTGTCTTTTGACCATAGCCGTTAGGCTAAGCCGCCTTTTTTTGTCATTCTGCCGGAAACCGTCCGATCTAAAAGGGCTGTCTCGTGGTGTACGCGCACTTAGAGCGGACGGTTTCCGACAGAATGACAACGTAGAGCACACCAAAATCTTTTGCCTGACTGTTATGGTCTTTTGCCCAAGCGCAAGGGCGGCAGGGAAGAATTTGTAAGACGGAAAATAGAGCGCCGGTTAATTTTGTTTTTAAATAGTTCAGCAGAAAAACAATTTGTTTGTATTTTTCGCCCATGTAATTTAATTGTTCACCCACAACAAAAAATTGACCTATGGATCCGGCAGAAAAAACAATGATGGACAACCTGCTCAAAAACACGGGCAAAAGCCTCGATGACTGGAAAAAAATTGCGCTGGCGAGCGGTTTTGAAAAACACGGCGAACTGGTAAATTTCCTGAAGGAAAAACATGGACTGGGACACGGCTACGCCAACTTCATCGTACACAAAGCCAAAAGTTCGGATGCAGGTTCGGCGGATGACAAAAGCGAACTCATTGACAACCAATACAAAGGCAAGGAGACCCTGCGCCCGTTTTACGAAACGCTCATGGCGGGCATTTTGAAATTGGGCAGCGACATCGAAGTGGCTCCAAAGAATTCCAGCGTGAGCCTGCGGCGCAAAAAGCAGTTTTGCCTGCTCGAACCAAAAACCAAAACCCGCCTGGAAGTAGGCCTCAACATGAAAGGCGTGGAGCCGCAGGGCCGCCTCGAAAGTTACGGCTCGAATCCGATGTGCTCGCACAAAATCAGAATCGAAAGCGCCGGTGATGTTAATCAGGAAGTGTTTGATTGGATAAAGAAGGCGTACGAGCAGGCGGGGTAAACAAGAGCCCCCCCTTCATTCCAACCTGATGGCCCCGTCGTAACTTTTGATGTTCAGTTTGGGAGCGTTTTCGGAAGCGCCTTTTGCCCGGGCTTTCAGGGTGATTTCGTCGCCTTTTTCCTTGTAATAGGAAGTCTCCATGCCACTTTCGGGGAAGACCAATTTGCCGTATTTCAGTTCGGCATCGATCTCGTATTTTACCGAAGCGGGAATCGGCAGGGTGAGGTCGGAATATTTGCCGTTGAAGGTCAGACCTTCGAAACTGCCGCCCACGTTGCGAACGCGGATGTCGTCGTCGAAAGAAGCGGGAAAATTCAGGCTTTTCCACAAGCCGTCGGCGCTAAATTCGGTGTATTTGGATTCAACGGCCGAGAGGGCGCCGACCTTCACCACCTGAACCTGGTCGTCAAACGAGCTGTCGAATTGCAGGGAATTGAGTTCCTGGAATGAAAACTCCGTGTATTTGCTCTCGAAAACGCGGATGTCGCCGCCGTTTTTCGCTTCTACCTTGCTGTCGTACAGGCGAAACGATGCATCGCTGAGGTTGCCGCTGAAATGGAATTCCGAATATTTGTCCTGAATATCGGTAACGCCGCTCACTCCCCCGATCCGGAAGTCGTCGTCGAAACAATTGAGTTTGAGCGATTGCAGGTTGCCGATGTGCAGGCCGGAATATTTGGACTCCATGGTAATGGCGCCGCCATTGCCCAGTGTCAGGTCGTAATCGTACAACACCGCGTTGCAGTTGCCGAAATGACCGACCGAGCCCCTGCCGTATTTCAGGTCGAGCGTTAAGTTTTCAAACTGCCCGGGTGCATCCACCGCTCCGTCGTACATCTTGATTTCGAGGGTTGCCGCCGTACCTTCCTCGACTTTGATGGCGGCATACTTGTTCTCCAGCGTGGCGTAGCGCAACTTCGGAACAAAAATTTCCAGCGTCATCTTGAAGTTCTGGATGCCCGAAAAAGACTGACCGTCGTTGAATTTGATGGTCGTGCGTCCATTGACCGATTTCCAGTTTTTGATAATGTCGTCCGTCTTGATATCGACCTTGTTGTCGGGGGCTTCCGATGCCGTCAGTTCGAAGCGGTTGAGGAATTGTTGCAGGTCCTCGTCGTTTTTAGCCGAAGCCGTGATGGTCAGCACCGCCCTGATCTGGCTGCCGGCGCCTTTTTTCAGCACCAGGTCGCCGTAGCGGTGCGAGGCCCACAGGGCGGTTTTGCCGTCGAAGGTTTTTTCAACGGTGCGTGTTTTATCGTTTTGGGCCGGTACGGCGCCGGCGCAAAGTATGAGGAGTAAGAAGGACAGGTACAATCCTTTAAATTTGCTGTTGGAGGCGTTTTTCTTCTTCATGTTTGCTTTTTTCTATCTCTTTGATGATCAGTTCGATGATGCGCATTTTTTGTTCATAATAATGCAGGTAGCGCGCTGCGGTGCGCTGGTCTTTGGGCATGGCCGCAAAATCGGCCAGGAAAGTTTGTTGCAGGCTGTCCAGCACTTGCAGTTCGCGGAATTCGGTGGAGGCAACGAACGCGTCGGGGCGGTTCGTTTGCAGGACTTTTTCCCGGCGTCCGACCAGGGTTTGATATTCCCGCACTTTGACCTGCCATTCGGGAGGCAGGTCGGCCAATCCGGCAGCTTCAATGTTGCGGTGCCGGGTTTCGCTCCACCAGAATCCGAAACCCGCGCCGATGAGCAGCAGTACCGTGGCGGCAGCAGCCCATCGCCAGGGTGAGCGGTATTCCGGGCGCTTTGCTACAGGCGGTGTTCGTGCAATGCCGTTCCAGATCGCCAGCCGGTCCGGTTGTTCTACCTGTTGCAGTTCGTCGTGCAACTCTTTGATCCTCTTTTCTAATGGGTCCATGACGCAGATTTTAGGAGGTGATCTTTCAGCAGTTTTCTGGCCCGCATATATTGGGTTTTGGAAGTGGATTCGCTGATGCCCAATGCCGAGCCGATGGCTTTGTGCCCCATTTCTTCGATGGCGAACAGGGTGAAAACCACCCTGCACCCGTCGGGCAATTTTTTGATGGCTTCGTGCAGCGTGCGGGCGTCCCAATGCTCCGCTTCCTCGCAGGGCTCATCTTCCCGGTCTGTCCCGTTTTCCAGGGTTACAAAATGCAGTTTGCGCTTCTCCCGCAGGTAATTCAGGGCGGTGTTTACCACGATGCGTTTGATCCAGGCGCCGAGGGAAGATTCGCTGCGGAAAGTGTGCAGTTGTTGAAATACTTTTGTAAAACTTTCCTGCAGTGCGTCCTCCGCTTCCGGCGACTGCGGCAACAACCGGATGGCCGTATTGTACATGGCCGTAACGTACCGGTTGTAGAGTACAAACTGCGCCTGCGACTCGCCCTTCAGGCAGCGCTGCAAAAGATCGTGTTCCGGGTCTGTCGCTTGCACAGGCTGGCGTTTTATTTTGTTCGGGTCGGTTAAGACGTTTTTTTCTGTTCGGCGCGCGTTGTTGAAAACGCGTTTGGTTTAAAGAAACGGGAACCGCCAAAAGGTTGGAATATCTGTCTGATTTTTTTTCATCTTTGCCCGCGTTATTATTGTGGCTACACAAAATATGAAAACACCTTTACCCTTCATGCAAGCATCACTTGCCATTCTATCCCATAAATGAAACTCAGGCTGATCAATATCGGGCTGTTGCTGGCATTCTCCCTGTGTTACATGGAATGGGGGCAGGGCAATTCGTCTTTTGTTTTTCAAACACAATACACCTTGTTAAGTAAAAAAGACGATCTGATAGGTTCGCTGACGCACCCGCTGATTCTCTCCGGGCTGATCGGCCAACTGTTGTTGCTCTATTGCATTTTCAAAAACACGCCGAACAGAACAGTCAATACGATCGGGATATTGATCCTCAGTCCCGTCGTATTACTCACCTTGCTGGCCGGGGCACTGTCCGGCAATATAAAAATGATCGTCTCGACCCTTCCGTTTTTGGCACTGGCGGTTGTTTATTTCCTGCGGTTTCGGAAGGACAAACATGAATACCGGCAATGAGATGGCTACATCGACGACGGAACGGTAAATCGGGATGGGTGCTTTACCTGATGATCCATTTCCCTTTTATTTGGTGGGTAAAGATCGGTATTACAGGGCGCACGGCACACAAGCGGGCGGGCGACCTCGATGGAGCCGTATTTGGCTTTCCTATACCTGTTTTCGTAGTCATACTGCCGGGCGCGCACTATTGGGAACAATTACTGCACGGTTTATGCCGCCCGCTTCAGGCAAGATTTTACAAAGGCGACGGTGCGAGTGAATGGTTCTGGCTTCCGGCGGCTGTGCCCGCTCTTGCTTTGATGCTCTCGGTCTGGGCGTTTTATTTTTGGCTCATCGGCCTGGCGACAGACTGGGATGGGCTGGACTGGTATTTAACTACGCTTGCCGTTATCCGGGAGTGGATCATGGATCTGATAGAATGAAGGTGTGCAGTTCCGACGACAATTTACAGATATTTGATTTTAAATTAATTCTGGCATAATGCACCATTTCGTCCTTTACGGAGATTTCCACGAAGCAGCGCCTATGCGATTGTGGAAGAACAATCTTCCTCATGCGAAACGAAAAACACGTGCCACCGATACCGGGAAGGCTCCGGCGGGTCAGCGCCTTTTGGCACTGTTCGCTTATTTTTCTGATATTCCCGACGTTTCACGGTGATTGGGCGATCGATCCCAAACCGGAAAACGATGAGATTATGCCATCCGGAATCGTACTGCCTTTTTCACACGCGCACAACGATTATCTGCACGATCTGCCACTCCGGGAGGCTGTATCCAGGGGTTTCACGAGTGTGGAAGCCGATGTCCATTTGGTCGGCGGTGAATTGTACCTGGGGCATTGGGTGCCGCAAATCGCTCCCCTCAGGATGCTGAAAACGGTCTACCTGGATCCATTAAATCAATTGATGTGCCGTCAAAATGGAAAAGTGTACGCCAATTACGACGGCATTTTTTACCTGATGATCGACGTAAAAACCGACTCGCTGGCCACTTACCTGGCCTTGCGTCAACTCTTGTTGCAATACCCGGTTTTTCAATGCAACCCTCATTTTCAGGTATTTATTTCCGGCAATCGCGCGATGCACCACATCCAAAGCGATGACGAACAGGTAGCGGGGGTGGACGGCCGTCTGCCCGATTTGAACAAACAAAAGAAGGCAGACGGGATGCCGGTTGTCAGCGATAACTTTCGCAAATATTTCAAATGGCGCGGCAAAGGTCCCATGCCCGCCCCGGAAGCAGCGCAACTGCGCGCCTATGCGAACGATGCGCACCGGCAGGGAAAAAAATTGCGATTCTGGAATATTCCCGACCAGCCCGATGCATGGGAGACGTTGCTGAAAGCGGGGGTTGATTTCATCAGTACGGACGATTTAAAGGGGCTGGCGCAATTCCTGATGTCACGTGAAAAAGCCGGTTTACAACCAGATAAGAAGACAGTAATGCTATCCGGAGGCGAAGTAAATGCGGGAAGTCACTTGCATAAATGACCACAATCACTTTCCTGCCCGGCAAACTTAACCCACACTTAACAGCCCCTCGTTGCCCCTCCACTACTTTTGAAGCGATATTCAACGTCGCTGCCGATGAACAAAATCGTACTCGTTATTTTGCTTTCCCTGATTTATTGGGCCTGCCAAAAGAATGGCACCGCCATAGAAAACATCGTGATAAAAGGTTCCGACACGGAGGTAAACGTTGCGCTGACGTTGGCGGAAACATACATGGAAAAAGACCCTTTTGTATCAATTGCCGTTACGGGCGGCGGCTCGGGCACGGGCATTGCGGCGCTGCTGAGCGGAAAGACCAACATTGCCAATGCTTCCCGTCCCATGAAGCCCGATGAACTGCGCCTGGCCGAATTGCGGGGTATACATCCCTTGCCCATCGTTTTCGGGGTGGACGCGCTTGCGATTGTGGTCAATGCAAAAAATCCGGTGGACAGCCTGAATTTCGCTGAGTTGAGGCGGATTTTCCGGGGCGAAGCCGGCAATTGGACCGAATTCGGCGGACCGGAAACAGCCGTGTCGCTTTACGGGCGGCAAAGCAATTCGGGTACTTTTCTTTTTTTTCGTGAAAAAATACTCGGCGCCGACTACGCATCCTCGCTGAAACAGATGAACGGTACTGCCCAAATCGTGGAAGCAATTGCTACCGATCCGGCGGGTATCGGCTACGTCGGTATCGGTTACCTCTCAGAAAAAGGCGGGCAACTACCACCCAATATTAAGGTGCTGAAAATCGGGAAAACGTCAGCGGAAGCAGCGTTTTCGCCGCTCGTTCCAGCGCATATTTTAAACGGGCAATATCCCATCATCCGCCCGTTGTATCAATTTGTGAATGGCCGGCCGAATAGCCGGCTGCTCGATTTTCTGCTGTTTACCGTCGGCGCCGAAGGACAGGCTATTGTGCGGGAAAACGGTTATTACCCCATCTCGGAAGCGCAGTATTCAGAAAATCTGAAACTGCTCGACGCGGAAATGGCGAACAAATAGACGACATGAAATTCACTGCTCATCAGGCGGACCTTTTGGCTACAGCCGTATTTCGCACGGCGGGGTGGTTGTCCGTGGCCATTCTGTCAGGTATTTTTGCCATGTTGCTGTTCAATGGGGCGAAGGCTTTTATTCACATTGCGCCGGCAAAATTTTTCTTTGGCGCCCAATGGAACCCTGCCGCCTTTGATACGCCGCAATTCGGTATTTTACCATTGATATTCAGCACTTTATTAGTCACTTTCGGCGCCATGCTGATCGCCGTACCGCTGGGTATCGGTACGGCTGCGTATCTGGCCGAAGTAGCGCCTGCCGGTGTTTATCGTTTTTTGAAACCCGCCATCGAACTCTTTGCCGGCGTGCCGTCGGTGGCGGTAGGATTTATCGGCATAACCGTCGTCGCGCCGGCGATCGCGCAGGTTTTTGGTTTGAGCAATGGCCTGAACGCGCTCAACGGTTCCATTTTGTTGGCTATCATGTCGCTTCCTACCATCATCACGGTGGCGGAAGACGCCATCCGGGCGGTACCGCAGACTTTTCGCGAAGCGTCGTACTCCCTCGGGGCAACACGCGGCACGACTCTTTGGCGTGTCACTCTGCCGGCTGCGATGTCCGGTATCCTTGCAGCAGTCATGCTTGGCTTGGGGCGGGCGCTCGGCGAAACCATGACCGTACTGATGGCGACAGGCAATGCATCGGCTTTTCCCAACGGATTTTTCGCCCCCGTACGCACTATGACAGCTGCCATTGCCATCGAATTGGGTGAAACGGCTCAGGACACGACACACTATTACGCCCTGTTTGCGGTAGGAGGCGTGTTGTTTGGAATTAGCCTGATTGTCAATGTTTTATCGGAGAAAATTGCGCGCCGCTATCGTTATAAAATATAGTCTGCCATGCGTCTGTTACTATTTTGTACCATTTTGGTGCTCCTTATGTTCGGCTTTGTTTTCTGGGATATTGTCGCCAAAGGCGCGGGTGCGTTGTCGTGGGAATTTTTATTGACGACTCCGCGCAAAGGCATGACTGAAGGTGGAATTTTACCGGCTGTGGTCGGTACAACGTATGTGACCATTCTCACTGCATTTTTTGCCGTTCCGTTCGGGGTTGCGACCGCGATTTTCCTGAACGAGTATGCCCGGGACACGATGGGCACGAGGTTCATCCGGGCGGCTATCCGGAACCTGGCCGGTGTGCCGAGCATCATTTACGGTTTGTTTGGGGTGGCGCTCTTTGTACAGGGTTTCGGAATGGGCCCCTCGCTACTGGCTTCCGGGCTGACATTGGGATTACTGACGCTGCCTTATGTAGTTGCAACCAGCGAAGAAGCGTTGCGCAACGTGCCCGGTAATTACCGGGAAGGTGCGCTGGCACTGGGCGCCACCCATTGGCAATCAGTCCGTTCGGTAGTACTACCGGCCGCCATGCCGGGCATCGTGACGGGGGCCTTGTTGGGCCTTTCAAGGGCAGCAGGTGAAACAGCGCCCATCTTATTTACCGGTGTGGCCTTCTATCTCCGCTACCTGCCCGGCTCGGTCTGGGACGAATTTATGGCATTGCCGTACCACCTGTTCATTTTGTCGACGCAACATCATGCCATCAGGGAGGTACGCCCACTGGCATACGGAACGGCGTTGGTGTTGCTCGGTTTGGTTTTTTTACTCAATGTATTGGCGTTTTGGCTGCGCACGCGTTACAAAACCAACCGGCAGTAATCGTGAAGATAAGAATCCTGTTGATCCATGTTACACCCTGATACCCGAAGTTTAAATGATGCAACCTAAAATAGAAGTAAAAAGCCTGCAACTCCATTTTGGCGATAAGCAAGCCCTGAAAAACATTTCGCTGGCCGTTCCGGAAAACAATATCGTCGCACTTATCGGTCCTTCCGGTTGCGGCAAAAGCACCCTGCTACGCTCCATGAACCGCATGCACGACCTCAATCCTGCTGTGCGTATGCGAGGCGAGATTCTGCTGGACGGGCACAACATCCTGCACGGCAACACAAATCCGACCAACGTCCGGCGACGTATCGGTATGGTATTCCAGAAGCCGAATCCTTTCCCGAAATCAATCTTTGAAAATGTGGCGTATGGATTGAAAATCAATGGTTTAAAGGAAGAAAGCAAAATTGCCCAGGCGGTCGAGCGAAGCCTTCGGGGAAGTTATTTATGGGATGAAGTGAAAGATGATCTGGATAAGTCCGCGCTCGAACTCAGCGGCGGGCAGCAACAGCGGCTGTGTATCGCCCGTGCCATTGCCGTAGAACCGGAAGTGATCCTGATGGACGAGCCCTGCTCGGCTCTCGATCCCATCAGCACGACCAAAATAGAAGCGCTGATGCTCGACCTGAAAAAACGCTTCACCATCGTCATCGTGACGCACAATATGCAACAGGCGCAGCGGGTTGCCGATTTCACTGCTTTTATGTATCTGGGAGAACTCATCGAATTCGGGCGAACCGCCGATATTTTCAGCAATCCGAAACAGGAACTAACCCGAAATTATGTGTCGGGCACATTCGGTTGAAGGGCGATATTTCGTATAGTGCGCGCCTTCCCGATACAGAAACCATCATTGAATTCCGATTTGTCCGTTTTTAAACCTGCCGTGTTTCTTCTGCGTTGCCCATAAAATCGCCACACCGATCAGTAATATAAAATAATAAGTAAGAAAACGCCATCCTGTCAATGCGGGCCCGATCGCCGATTTTGGAATGATCTTTCCGAATACAAGAATAAATGCCGCTTCCGCTCCACCCGCAGCGCCGGGCGTGGGTACGAGCGCCATTGCCACGAATACCATCCACTGCAGCAGGAAAAAATAAAGCAAATTGTCGGGCAAACCCAGCGCCATCAGCACGGCTAACAGTATGGAAAACCGCGTCAGCCATTGGGCGCTCAAAGCCAATATGCTCAGGATAAAAGGTCTATGACCCTTTTGACGAACGAGGCGCGCGGCTGCACGAGACTCGGTAACGAGATGTTGCCAGCGCGATTCGGTTATTTTCGCTTTGCTTTTGAGCCGGCGCTGTTTTTTGAAAAATAAAAAAACGCCGGCAAGCGCGAGCAGCGAACCGAAGATCAATAGGCCGTTTTTACCCAAAAAACCGCCCACATGCAGCCACAGCGGATTCTCCCACGGGCGTGCCAGCAGGAGTGAAACAGGAATGGCAAAAGCAAAAAACACCACGTCTTCAAAATTGCTCAGCAACGTCAGCGTCGCTGCCTGCCCCGGCTTGTAACCTTGCTGTACGAGCATTGCCATTTTCACCGGTGCGCCGCCGACGGCTTGCGGAGCCATCGTGCCGCCCACATCGGTGGCGACTGCGATGCGCAACAAATGTACGCCCGACATTTTTACCCCAAAAAAACGCCCCCATATCGCCAGCCGGACGCAGTGCCAAAACCAAGGTAACAGCGACAGCAAGGCAGCCAGCAACAAGTAAGCGGCGGAAAATTTTGACCAATCGGGCATAGCGCTTCGGTCGGCCAGATACCAGGTCAGGGTCAGATTGATGACGACGCCAATGCAAATAATCGGCAGCAAGCGACGCAGCAACTTGTTGATGTCAAACATCATTTGAACTGTTTTGCCACCATCGAAAACGCCTTCGAGGGCAACCAGGCGCCCGCTATGGTTGCTTCATCCGCCGATTCGCCGGCGTATAAGCCGGCCGCTTCCAGCCGCCCGGCCAAATCCGAATGCAATTCCTTATAATTCAAATCTTTGCGCAAGTTGCGGTAATAATTATAGTGATTCCTGAAATGACTGTTTTCCACCCCATAAGCGATAAAAAACGAGTATTTGGTACCCTGAAAATCGCCGCCTGTGTGGATGGTGCGCGGGTCGAATATGATACAATCTCCCGGTTCTGTCGCTACCCAGTCGGCACGTTCGTCGAGCGGGTCTTTTGCGCCAAGTAACGTGATTGCTTTCGTGAAGTTACTTGTTTTGCTTTCGATAAAGGCTCGTTCCGCTTGCGGCATTTGGCCGGGCCGGTGTGTGCCTCGCACCAGTCCGAGCCGGAAACCGCCCGCACTATCCTGCAAATAAACTCCGACCCGCACCAATCGATACGGTTCAGCGGATTCATCCCAGTCCGGGCCTTTGCCATAGGTGCGGCAAACGCTGTCGCGGTGCCAGTGAAAAGAAGAGAAACCGACGTGCAAGTCGTTGTGTTGCAGAAATTTGACTTCGTCGCCGAGTAAACTGCGGACAGTTGAAAGGATGACCGGATGAAAGATCGCATCCCAAAACGGGCGATTTTGACATACGCCGTCGGGAAGGGTCCATTTTTGCCCGAGTCCGGAGGAGAGTTTGTCCAATTCGTGTTTGTAAAAAGCGATTTGTCCGGATGAAAACAACGAACGGACGACGGTGTATCCATCGCGGAGGAATTGTTGCTGAACAGTTGAATTGTTGTCCATAACGTCCTTAAAATTTATCTTCCTTAAAGTATCAGACTTTCTGCTAACCGGGGTATGATAAGTTCCAGATTCCACTTTGCCAGCACGTGCTCTGCGTAGTCCCACTGGTAAAGGTTATCGAGGTCGATGGCGTATTCCGGCGACACCATACAAGGCAGGATCACATCGCCCGTGAGGCTTTTTTTTAACACAATCGTCTCATAACGAATCACCTCGACGTGGCCGGTTTGCCAAAAAGTCTCCGGCAACGATTGACGTGGCTGGTTGAACGGTTCTTTCAAATTGAGTTGAAGCAGCGGTTGTAACTGCCCGTCTTGTATGTTCCACATTTTGAATGGGTTCTGACCGGAAGGAGTGACACAGCGAACGCTGTCGGCATCCGGGCGGCGGGCCATTATTTCGATCGCTTCATCCGGCAAACGCGGGGGGCGGAGCGGCGAGGTGGGGCGCAGTTGAACCACCATGTCGGCGCGGTAGCGCTCGTTTTCTTCCAGCCAGCGCAGCGCGTGTTCGAAAACAGGGAAATCGGTAGTGTCGTCTTCTGCTAATTCCGAAGGCCGCAAAAAAGGAACTTCGGCGCCCCATGCAAGGGCAACTTCGGCGATTTCCTCACTGTCGGTAGAAACAATCACCCGGTCCACATATGCCGATTGCAAGCCGGCGGCGATGCTGTAAGCCAGCAACGGCGCATCGCCGAGCAGGCGAACGTTTTTTTTCGGGATACTTTTCGATCCGCCGCGGGCAGGCACGATGGCCACTATTTTTTGATTGCCTACCATATCGGATTCGTTTTTTTAGCGGTTCCTGCCCCTGCTTTTTTAGCCGGATTCCATGTGCATTCCTCCAGACAAACCTTTGCTGCCAGCGCGATTTCCAAAGCCTTGATACCATCGTACAGGGTACAGTCGGGTTGTCGTCGAAGGGTGATACAATCCACAAAATCAGCGACTTCGGCACGGAACATTTCATTCCGGTCAAAAAACTGACCGGGCGTGATGGTCTCGAATCCATGCACCAGGGTTGAATATATAGTGGCGCAGCCACTGTCGGCATCCCACCCGATGCGGCCTGTAGTACCGATGATTTGCAGGGTATGCCGGGGCGGGCTTGAAATGTAATCCAGGTAAACCGAGCCGATGGCGCCGGTATCAAACTGAAGTGACACCAGGGCGGTGTCTTCCGTATCCGTTTCCAAATCCGATAAGTGTCCGCCAAGGGCGCTGATCACCTCCGCTTCACCCAACATCCAGCGCAGATAATCGAAGGGGTGACAAAGCGTCAGCACCACCCCGCCGCCCAAGTCTTCGCGGGCGCTGTAACTGCCTCTGTAGTCCTCCCAGGGATGCCAGCCGGGCAGGTATTCCCCCCAATGCGCGTGCGCCGACACGGCCCGGCCGATCAAACCCTTTTCAATGGCTTTTTTTATCTTCTTAAACACGGGATGATAGCGGAACTGAAACCCGGTTTGTACAATCAATCCTTTCTTTTCAACGAGATACGTCAATTCGGCCAACCCTTCGAGCGTATGCGAAACAGGTTTTTCCAAAAAAATATGACAACCTGCGCGGGCGGCCGTGCAGGCGGTTTCAACATGCAAAGCCGTCGGATTGCAAACAAAGACGGCATCAGGGCGCCACTCGAGTGCCGTTTCCATACTATCGAACGACAGGAAAGGCGGCAGTTCGTCGGGCGACAAAGCAGACCGGTTTCGGGTAACGGCAGCCAGTTGCCGCACACCCAAAGCCGCCAGATTTTTCAGGTGGCGGCGACCGATGGAACCCAATCCGGCAATAAGTATTTTCATGGTTGACACACCTGATTTATAAATAATTGCGACAGATATCAGCAATGTGCCGTGCCGATGTCCCGCCGTTTTGCACGGGCCGCAATCGTTCGGCAAAAGCCGGTTCCAGGTCGCTGTATACAAATTTTCCCATGCCGAGCGCGACAAGCATCACGGAGGAATATTTTGTTACCATGGCTGTGCAGTTGGCAATCATGGGGTTGATGTTCCCGCTCGTAAACGTCACGGCGCCGGGGGCATGGTGTTCTATTTCGCGCAAAGCGCGCGTATGGTTTTCATTCGGATGGAGTTTGAAAACAACCTGCCGGCCATCGGCCACTTCGAGCACTTTCCGGATAAAAGCAGGCCGGTCTTCGTATTGAAACGCTTCCCGCAGGCTGGAAGTAGCGCCCAGCACAAAATCGCGGTAAGGGAAATTATTCTGATGATACCGCTCCAGATCGTCGAAATTCGGAATGCCGGTTACTGCTATTTTTTCCGGGTCGATGCCTTTCCGCACGAACATTTCTTTAAAACCTTCGGACGCGACACAGAATTTTTGATAGGCATGTGAGAGCCCGGTCATCGAGGTGTTGCCCAGATAGCGTGGCAAGCGGAAGTTCTTAACAACCTGATAAACAATGTTTTCAGGGGTCATCATGCCTTCCTGGACGAGTACGACCGGTTTGTGGCGGATGTTTTTGGGTACAACCAGATCGGAACAGGTGACCACCAGATCGTAATCGTTGCGTTCGCCGCGATAGTCCGTAGCAAGATTGTTTTCTGAAAAAAAGGTTTCCGTCGCTCGCCGCACGCTGCCGCCCATAATGGAAAAATCCAGCAACCCGTTTTTTGTGAGCAACCGCACCAACCCGTCGCCATAATAAGCGGTAAACCAATGCTCGTATTCCGGCAACGCTTGTGCTACCTGGTACATCATGGTTGTTTGGTTGAGCGAACCGCCGATAAAAAGTATCTTTTTTGCCATAATTGATAGAGGATATCACAAGTAATATTTTTTGACAGGATTTACAGGATTTACAAGATTTTTTCTCCGAAAAAGGGCGTAAATCCTGTCAATCCTGTCAATCCTGTCAATCCTGTCGAAATTTACACTTGTGCGACAGCCTCGTCGGTTATTTATTGTTCAACCAACGCCTCCCGCTGCACCCGCCTGAGTTTTTTCCGTGCGCTCATCTCACTCGCGTAAACGCGTTTTACGCCGTCGCCCAGACCCTCTTCCACGGCACGGATGTCTTTAACAAGGCGATGCATCCCGGTCGGTTCTACCGAAGCCGCCTGATCGCTGCCCCACATAGCGCGATCGAGCGTAAAATGGCGCTCCACAAAACAAGCGCCCAACGCTACTGCCGCAACCGTCGTCGCCAGGCCGGTTTCGTGGCCGGAATATCCGATCGGCGTGTTTGGGAAAAGTTCTTTCAGGGTCGGGATCATGCGCAGATTCAATTCCTCCGGCGGACAGGGATAGGAAGACGTGGAGTGCGCAATCAGCAGGTTATCACTGCCGATCGCCTCCACGGCTTCAACAATTTCATCTATGGTCGACATTCCGGTCGATATGATGAGCGGCTTTCCGGTGCTTTTCATTTTCGCCAGCAAGGCATGATCGGTCAGGGAAGCGGATGCTGCTTTATAGAGCGGCGGATCGAACTGCTCGATGAAATCTACCGAGAGTTCGTCCCAGCATGAGGCAAACCAGTCGATACCGAGTTCGCGGCAATAGCGGTTGATTTCGACAAATTCGACAAAACTGAATTCGACTTTATGGCGGTATTCCATGTAGGTCATACGTCCCCAGGGCGTGTCGCGTTCGATGTTCCACTGGTCGCGGGGGACGCAGAGTTCAGGCGTGCGTTTTTGGAATTTCACTGCCGAACAACCCGCATTGGCCGCCTCGGCAATCAGTTTTTTTGCGATATCGAGCGAACCGTTGTGGTTGATGCCGATTTCGGCGATCAGGTAAACCGGCGCGCGGCGCCCGATCTTTTTATTGGTGTTGAGCCAAATCATGGATAGTTGTTGGTTATCAGTTATTGGTTGATCGTTTTTTTGCCGTTATTGGCATACTGAGGCAAACCATTGATAAAGATCGCAGGCGTGATACCGCCCGTTTTCGCCTGGAGAATGAGTTCTGCAAATTCGCGGAAAGCGCCGTGCCCGCCGGGCAACAGGCAGATGTAATCGGCTATGTTCAGGATGCCCTCCATGGCATCGGCAGGACAAGCGCACAAACCAACCGCGCGCATAACGGCTTCGTCGTTCAGGTCGTCGCCGATAAAGGCTACCTGATCGGCTGCGAGTTGGCGTCGTTCGAGGATTTCAAGCAGCACCTGTTGCTTGTTCTTCGCCGCCAAATGGAGTTCTTTGATGCCGAGTTTGGCGGCGCGTTGGCTTACAATAGCGGAGTTTTCGCCGGTGATGATGCCCGTTTCCACACCTGCCAGTTCGCGCAACCGTTCTACGCCCATACCGTCGCGCATGGAGAAGCGTTTGAGGGCTTCGCCCTGTTCGGAATAATACACGCCTGCGTCGGTCAGTACACCGTCGCAATCGGTCAGGAGCAGCCGGATGAGTGCGGCTTTTTCAAGAAGAGAAAGGGAAAAGTCGGCGCCATGCATGGAGGCAAAGGTGCGCGGCGGATTTTTCGTAAAAATGAAGCGGCGGTTACGTTACATTTAAAATTTTCGCGACCGCTTTACCATTTCTTCATCATTCCTTAATCCTGGCTTCACGACCTTCGGATGACCACCGCCCTACTTTCGTGCCTTTCTAAGAACACTTAATCTGACAAGGCATGACACCATCTTTCTACAAACACTTTTTCCTGCAAATTTTCCTGTTACTCTTTGCTATACAGGCATTTGCACAGCAAACTTACGTTCAGGGTTTCGAGCGGACGGCCGGTGATAACTGGACTTTCACGGCAACGCCCGCCGCTTACAACATCCCCGCAGCCGAAGACTTCTGGACGGACACGACGGCGACCAACCAGATCAGCCCGGCAACGGGCGACCGTTTTTGGTACATGCTCGATTTGGAAAATCCGACGACCGGAAGTCTGTTTTTCCACACGCTCGACTTCGCACCCGTCGACGTGTCGGCGTTTTCCAACAACACCCTCACCTTTAAATATTATACGATTGGCTACGAGGCCGCCGATTCTATCGGTTACATCCTCGAAACGGACAACGGCACGAGCTGGGATTTTTCAAGATACGTGGATTTGAACCGCAACACGCTGGCCTGGACAACGGTGGATGTACCCGTCCCGACGAACGCGCAATTTGTTCGCCTGCGCCTGATGGTCAAGCAAAACGGCGGCTCCGATTTCGCAGGTTTCGACGACGTGCAAATCGTGAGCGCCAATGGCGACATCGTTGCGCCGGAAGTGACCGGCGCTAAAGTGTTGACTGCCACTACGATTCAACTTGCTTTCTCCGAAGCGCTGGACGAGACGGCTGAAAATATCGCCAACTTTACCGGCGTGGCCAACCTCACTTCCGCCGCGCGCAACGCCGCCGGCGATACCGTGACTTTGACTTTTTCCGCACCTTTTGTAAACGGCCAAAGCAACACCCTGACTGTCAACGGTGTACAGGATTTGGCAGGTAATGCAAATACTCCTTTCGCCTTTCCTTTCATTTTTAATAATTCCACACCCAAACTTGTTATTACTGAAATCAATTACAACCCGCCGAGCAACGACCCCGACCTGCTGGAGTTTATCGAAATCTACAACAATGAAACCCAGCCGGTAGCCATCGGCGGGCTTCAGTTGGGCGGTTTGGTGAGCCTGACCTTTCCGGAACTGACTTTGCAGCCGGGCGGGACGTTTCTCGCAGCCGCCTATAAAGCCGAATGCGAAGCATTTTTTACAGGCCAAACTTTTTACCAGTGGAACAACAGTCAGGCATTAACCAACGGCGGCAACACCCTCGTCATCCGCAACTCGGAAGGTGCTTTGATTGACACCGTGCAATACGACGACGTATTCCCCTGGCCCATGGAACCAGACGGCGCCGGCCCTTCCGCCGAACTGCTCTCGCCCAACCTCAACAACAACGACGGTGCCAACTGGAAAGCCAGCACGACAGCGACTTCCGACCCCGGCATTTTTGCCAGTCCCGGCACGGTGACGGCAGTAACGTTGCCGACCATCGGCTTCGCGACTCCTCGCACACTTGTGCAGGAAAACGATGGCTCCATCACCGTTCAGGTGAACGTGAACAACATGAACGTGCCGTTTGCGGAAGCAAAACTCCGCGTCATTTCGGCTTCTACTGCCATTGCCGGTGAGGATTATGTGCTGTTCGATACAGCAGTGACTTTCCTGCAATTTGAAACAGACCCCGCCTTGCCGGGTATAATATTGATTAACGACTCAGAAGTTCGCAACAGCCGCTACCTCATCCTGCAACTCACTGATTTTGTGGCTTCTGAAGCGGGTTCTATCAAAGAACACGTCCTGCTGATCCATGACGATGACACGCCCGCGCCGCAGGCGCAAGCCAATTCGCCCATTTCGCTTAGTCATCTCAGCAGTTTTTATGTTGACCCCACAACCGACGCGACGGCTGAAATTTCGGCGTATGACCCGGTGAGCAAACGCCTGTTCACGACAAACATCGAACAAAACCGCTTAGAAATCATTGATTTTAAAAACCCCGCAGCGCTTTCGAAAATCGCCTCTATCGACATCAGTGCCTACGGCGGCGGCATCAACTCGGTTGCTTTCTCCAACGGCGCCGTAGCGGTGGCAGTAGACGATACGCTCATTACGAACCCCGGGAAAATCGTCTTTTTCGGCGCCGACGGCGCTTTCCTCAGCCAGGTCATCGTCGGCGCTTTGCCCGATCATGTGAATTTCACCGCCGACGGTACCAGATTGCTGGTGGCTAATGAGGGCGAACCGGCAACCGACTACTCCGCCGACCCGGAAGGCTCGGTCAGCGTGATCGATATGACGCCGGGCGCCGCCAACCTGACGCAAGCGAATGTGACCAACATCAGTTTTACCCAATTCGACGCCGACATCGACGCCCTTCGCGCTGCCGGGGTACGCATTTTCGGGCCAACCAATTCCGTTGCGCAAAACATTGAACCTGAATACATCACGGCCTCCGACGACGGCAAAACTGCCTGGGTGACTTTGCAGGAAGCCAACGCAGTAGCAATCATTGATCTGGAAAACAACGTGGCAACGGCCATTGTGCCGCTCGGCCTGAAGGACTGGAAAAACTACTCCCTCGACGCTTCAGACCAGGCGCCCGGTATTTTCTTCAACAACTGGAACATCAAAGGGATGTACCAGCCTGATGCGATCTCCTACTGGAGCGCGGGCGGAACGGGCTACCTCATTACCGCCAACGAAGGCGATGTACGCGAGTGGGACGCGTATGCGGAAATTGTCCGTTTAAGTGGTTCCGCATATAAACTCGACTCAGCAGCGTTCCCCGACGCGCCCTACCTGAAACGCGCCGAATTGCTCGGTCGCCTCAATGTAACCACAGCCACCGGCGACACCGACGGCGACGGCGATTTTGACGAAATCCACGCCTACGGCGGTCGCTCCATTTCTATCTGGAATGCAGCCACCGGCGCGCTTGTGTGGGACAGCGGCGATGACCTCGAACGCATCACGGCGGCAGACCCGACATTCGGCAGCATCTTCAACGCCAGCCACGAAAACAATAACCGTAAGAACCGCTCGGACGACAAAGGCCCTGAGCCGGAGGGCGTTGCGCTCGGTACGATCGAAGGTCGCAATTACGCTTTCACCGCGCTCGAACGAATGGGTGGCGTGATGGTCTATGACGTGACCAACCCTGCCGCGCCGGAATTTGTGCAGTGGATCAACACCCGCACGCCTGATGTTTACGGCGGCGACCAGGGTGCAGAAGGCATCATTTTTATTCCGAAAAATGAAAGTCCCAACGGCCGCAACCTGATCGTGGTATCAAACGAAATCAGCGGCTCGCTCTCCGTGTTTCAGATCGACATCGACAAAACCCAAACGGGTGAATACAGTGTCGTAAAATACGCTTTCGACAATTTGCCGCCCATCGGTGAGTACGGCGACACCATCCGCGAAGGCGGAATTTCCGGCATGATGTACCGCGACGGCTCGTTCCGTTTCATCGGCGACCGCGGCCCGAATGCCGACGCCATCAACAACCCGCTTTCGGGCGGCCAGACGACGCTGGTGTTTCCTTTCCCCGATTACGCGCCGAAAGTATGGCAGGTAAAACCCATCGGCGGCGTGTTGGAAGTGGAAGATTTTGACTTCGTAAAACGCCCCGACGGCACGGGCGCATCGGGTTTGCCGCTACCGGTCGGTCAGGGCAACACGGGCGAAGTTGCCTGGTCGGACACACTCGGAACCGTCGTGGCGAACGACCCTTGGGGGCTTGATTCGGAAGGACTTATTCAGGACAATGAGGGCAATTTCTGGGTCTGCGACGAATACGGCGTGAGCATCTGGAAACTCGACCCAAACTTCAAAGTGCTGAATCGCTACACGCCGTTCCCTGAAGAACCGGAAGATTTGCCGCTCGATACGTTGCTTGGAAAACGCCGCGCCAATCGCGGTCTCGAAGGCATCGCGTACACGCCCAACGGCAAAATTTTCGCCATCATTCAAAGCCCGATCGACAACCCGAACACGGCGACGGGCAATACCTCGCGTATCCACCGCCTCGTCGAACTCGACCCGGCCACCGGCGCGATGCGCACGTTCGTATACATACACGAACCCGTTTTGGGCGAAATCCGCAGCCGCGACTGGAAAATCGGCGACATGGTGGCGGTAAACAACGAGGAATTCCTTGTAGTCGAACACGCCGAGCGCAACGGCTGGAATTCCAAAAATCTTTACAAATTCAACATTTCCAACGCTACGCCGGTCACGGGCAACAACTTCGGCGGCAATACGCTGGAGCAACTGAACGAGGCGGGCCTGGCTGCCAACGGCATCGTGCCGGTGCAAAAAGAATTTTTCGCCGACCTGCTCGAACTCGGGTGGGAACGCCAACACGACAAACCCGAAGGCCTGGCTATCCTGAACGACTCGACTTTCGCCGTCATCAACGACAACGACTTCGGTATCGCAGCGCCTGCTGCCGACGGCAAAATTGTGTTGACCGGCAAAACCACACGCCTCTACATTTATACGCTTCCGTCGGATAAACACCTCGATTACGTCAGTCCCTACTGTGACGTGGAACTGGGTCAGAACGCCACGATTTGTGCCAATGAAACGGCCATACTGACGGCCGGCGGCGACGAGTTCGCGGAATTTGCATGGTCAAATGGCGAAACGACTTCCGAAATCGAAGTCAACACATCGGGCGATTACATCCTGCAGGCCACCACTACTTTTGGCTGCAAATCTTCGGACACCGTGACGGTGAGCGTGTTGCCGACTTCTGCTTCGACCCTGAACGCAAGCGCCTGTGCGGGTGAATCGTACAATTACAACGGCATTCAAATTCCGGCGGGTGAAACGCAGGCGTTTACATTGGTCAATGCCGTCGGTTGCGATTCCGTCGTCACGGTGATTGTTGAGGTGCTGTCGTCTTCTGCTTCTACTTTGAATGCAAGCGCCTGTGCAGGCGGGTTTTACAGCTACAACGGCGCCCAAATCCCGGCAGGACAGAGTCAGCAATTTACCCTGACGAATGCTGTCGGGTGCGACTCCGTCGTCACGGTTATCGTGGCTTCCAACCCGCTCCCGGTGGTTGACCTCGGCCAGGACTCCACCGTCTGCGAAGGCCAGACGGTGACGCTCGATGCCGGCAACCCCGGCGCTACCTACAACTGGTCGAACGGCGCTGCCACGCAAACAGTTACGGTCAGTATGAGCGATTTGTACGCCGTAACCGTGACCAATACGTTCGGCTGCACAGCATCGAATGACGTCGCAGTGAGTGTGGTTATTTGCCCCGGTACCGACGAACCCGCACTGCGGAACGTCTCGGTATTCCCGAATCCGACGAGCGGTGCTTTGACGGTTCAGTTTGCCGAACTGCCTTCCAGGACGACACATCTGACGGTGGTAAACACCGTCGGCCAGGTCGTTCTGGCAAAACAACAAGTCATTGACCTCAACACAGCGCTCGACCTTTCAGGCTTGCCGAAAGGGTTGTATCTCTTGCGTTTGCAGAGCGGTAGCAGTGTGAGTTCGGTGCGGGTGGTAGTGCAGTAAAATTGGATTTGGTTAAGTTTTTAGTATAAAAAAGTCCGGGTGCGCGGTTGCGTTGCCCGGATTTTTTTATACGTTTTATTGGCGTTTCATGTTTCGTATTACCTTTATTCAAAAAATGACATGACAAGAAATCACCTCCTTGTTTTCCTTGCCCTGACACTTTGGGCAAGCGCTTCCGCTCAACAATTTACCACAAAGCAATTACTGCATGAAACCACGCGAAGGATCGAATTTCATGCAGTGCAGAAACAAGCAACAGCCGGCTCTCCTGTCCTGTCCGGCAGCCTCGAAGACGCGCTCAACCATGCCTTCGACAGCATTTGCGCACTTTCGCCCATTAAAGGCATCAATGCCGCAGTACAAATTCCCGACGGTTCTGTCTGGAAACGGGCACACGGCATCGGCTCCGAAATACCCTTCTCATCGGCGCTTACGCCCAACCACCTGATGGGTATGGGCAGCATTACCAAGACTTTTGTCGCTACCACGCTTCTGCTTTTGACGGAGGACGGGTTGCTCGGCCTCGACGACAGCATCGGTCAATTTACAGACCCTTATCCGAATGTTCCCGGCCATGCCACTGTTCGGCAATTACTGAGTCACCGCACGGGCATTTCGGATTATCTCAATGAAAACCCTGCTATGACAACTGCCTGGTTCGCCGACCCCGACAGTATCTGGGAGGCCGACACCATACTGTATCACTACGTGCTCCCTCCGAATTTTCCGGTAGATTCCGCCTGGTCGTATTCGAATACCAATTACCTCCTGGCCGGTCGTATCATTGAAAATCTCACCGGCAAACCTTGGTATCAGGTAGTAAGAGAACGTATCCTCGATTCATTGGCGCTCACGCACACCTTCGCTTTTCCCTGGGAAATGCCGGTTGGTCAACCGATTTCTCATGGCTGGGCGGATCTGGACGGAAATGGTACGGTGGACGATTTGCAGGGGCTGGGGCTGCCTTTGGAAGGACTGTTCAGCATCGGCGGGAGCGCAGGATGTCTGATGACCACTCCTGCGGATATTGCCCGTTTCAACGAACGGCTGTTCGGCGGTCATTTGCTGAAACCCGCTACACTGGCCGACATGCAGACCGACTATTCCCAAACGCCGGCAACAGGTTTCCAATACGGCCTCGGCGCTTATACGCTCCCCGGTCTTCAACCATTGGACAACTGGGGGCACGATGGCAGGCTGATATACCAATCTTTCGCGCTTTATTTTCCGGATGAAAATCTCTCAATTGCCGTCCAGCAAAACGACGACCGCAATAACACGCCTCAAACGCCGATGAAAGACTTAGTGGATGTCTTTCTAACTCTGCTCCTTACCTATCTCGATTATGATCCCCCCACCGCCGTCGAAAACCCGGCGCCGGACAATTCACTGCTTGTTTTCCCGAATCCGACTTCCGGCGCCGTCACGATGCAGTTTGCCGGATTGCCCTCCAAAACGACACACCTGACAGTAGTAAACACCGTCGGCCAGGTTGTTTTGGCAAAACAACAAGTGACCGGCCTTGCCACATCGCTCGACCTGTCCGGCTTGCCGAAAGGTTTGTATTTCCTGCGGTTGCAAAGCGGGATGAGTGTAAGTTCGGTGCGGTTGGTGGTGCAATAACGCGTCGAGGGTGTCTCACAAGTCATTGGACATTGAAAACTGGGCATTGGACATTGAAAATTTTAAAGTATAAAATTTTTAATGTCCAATGCCCGATGTCCAAGTACTTATGACACCTTCGTGCTGTCCAACAAGGGTTTGGTTAAGGTTAAATTGCAACCCTCACACCGCCGTCCATCCCCCATCCACCACCAGATTCGCGCCGGTCATGTACGCCGAAGCGTCGGAGGCGAGAAACACCAAAGCGCCTTTGTAATCAGTGGGTTGCGCCATACGACCGAGTGCAGTGCGGCGGCTGTAATTGTCCACGAACCACGATTCCTGACCGTTTTCCACGCCGCCCGGCGAGAGCGAATTGACCCGAACGCCGTTTTTGCCCCAATAGGCGGCGAGGTAGCGCGTGAAATTGAGCACGGCGCCTTTGGTGGCCGGGTAGGAAGGCGATTTGTAAAAAACCTGTTCGCCGCCGGGTTTTTGGTACAAAGACTGGTCGGGGCCGACCATGCCGTAGGTGGAGGCGATATTGATGATGCTGCCACTGCCGCGCTGCGCCATCGGTGTACCGAATATCTGCGAGGCGAGAAAAACGCCTGAGACGTTGACTTCCAGCGATTTGCGCCACATATCCAGAGGATAATGCTCGAACATGGATTGCTCAGCGGCTAAACCTGGATTTTCAAACATGTCGTTCACGGCGGCATTGTTGACCAGTACATCGATGCGGCTGTATTTTTCCAAAACGGCATGTCGCGCTGCCGCGAGCGAGTCCGGGTGAGTCACATCGACCGACAGCGAAAGGTGATGGTTGCCGGGCAGTGATTCTTCCAGTTCAAGGCAAGCTTCCAAATTGAGATCGGCGATCACGACGGCAGCGCCGGCTTCGGCCAGGGCCAGGCAATGCCGGCGGCCCAGCAGCCCGGTAGCGCCGGTGACGATGGCGGTTTTGTTGTGCAGGGAAAAAAGCTCTGGAATGGTCATTTCAATAAAACGGATTGACCATTAAAGCCTCCAGTAATCCCGGCAATTCGCGCAGGGATTGTAACAGCCCGTCGTTGTCCAATACTTCAAGTTCCGCCCGGCTGTGTGTGCCGTTCGTCACAGCGAGTGAAAGCGCGCACCCCGCATTCCGGCCTTCCGCCAGGTCCACGGGCGTATCGCCGACTTTGACTACCTGTTTAGGATCGTCGATGCCGAAAACCGACATCGCTTTTTGGATCATAAAAGGCGCCGGGCGCCCCTGCGGCACTTCATCGCTGGCGATGGAAAAATGGATGACAGACCCGACGCCGCCCACGTAATTGGAATCAAGCCCGGCCAGCCAGCCTAACTTGTTGAGAATGATGTCGGTAACTGCGCGGTAGAAGCCCGTATTGAGCGCGATTTTGATGTTGTGGGCGTGGAGCCAATCAAATACTTCGAGCGCGCCGTCGGTGGGCGCCACGTCGTGGCTACGGTAGTAGTTTTCAAGGATTGTCCGGAAAGTTTGAAAACTGCGATGTGCTTTTTGCACAATCTCGTCCGGGTCTGCGCCGGCGCCTGATTGTTCGCGCCAGAGCAAATGAAAAACTTCTAATTTGGATACGCCCATGAGCGCATTGAGGCGTGCGGAAGGTGCGGCGATGCCTTCCTGTTTGCAGGCTTCGGCAAAACAATGGAGTACTTCGTTGTTGTCGCGGACGGTTGTGCCGGCCATATCGAACATGACTAGCCGCAAAGATGGATGGGTCATTCTGTTTTCTTTTGGGGCGAAATTAGCGGGCGGGGTATTAAGGCGGTATTAAGTTTCGGCGACGCCGGCTATGGGTAAACACAACGTTCGGGTTACAAAAATTTTACTAAAAAAATACATTGGAAGGGCAGGGGTTAAATAATGGTTACCTCTTTACAAACCATTCATTTTCAGGAGGAAGCAGTGGTAAAATTGCGGTCGATATGTTCCGTTCCGAATCGTTTGCCCGCCGTTTGAATGTCGCGTCACCGGCAGTGTTTGTCGCAGTAGCCGGTCTGTTTTCATTTGTCGCCTATTGCTGCGTGTATGCTTTTCGCAAGCCTTTTACCGCAGGTACTTACGAGGGCCAGCAGCTGTGGGGCATTCAATTCAAGATTGTGTTGGTAATGGCCCAGGTGGCTGGATATGCCTTGTCCAAATTCATCGGTATCCGGGTGATTTCCGGCATGACATCGAAGCACCGGGCGTTTGTTTTGCTGGGTACGGTCGGTGTGGCGGGCGGTTCGTTGCTGGGTTTTGCGCTGACGCCCTATCCCTGGAACGCCGCCTGGATGTTCGTGAACGGGTTGCCGCTCGGCATGGCTTGGGGCTTGATTTTTAGTTATCTGGAAGGTCGGCGGGTGACGGAGGCGCTGGCTGCGGCCCTGTGCGTCAATTTTATCATCTCTTCAGGCTTTGTAAAAACGACGGGCAAATGGCTGCTCAACACACAGGGTATCAGCGAACAATGGATGCCTGTCGTTGCAGCGCTGCTCTTCCTGCCGGCTTTGTTGCTGTGCCTGTGGGTGCTGGAGCACCTGCCGCCGCCTTCGGAAGCGGATCAGGCACAACGCGCACCCCGGCAACGCATGTCTGCTGCCGAATGCAGGGGTTTGTTCCTGCGCTATGCACCCGGTTTGGTACTATTGGTAAGCGTGTATCTCGTACTCACCATTGTGCGTGACATGCGCGACAATTTTGCCGTGGAAATCTGGAGCGAACTCGGTTTCGGCGGCCGGGCGGCCATCCTCACGACGGCAGAAGCGCCGATAGCCGTATTGTCGCTGCTGGCGGTCGGCGCCATGATGTTTGTCAAAAACAACTTTCGCGCGTTTTGGCTCAACCACGTCTTTACGGCGCTTGGCGCCGGGCTCCTGTTCGGCTCGACCCTGCTTTTTCAAAGCGGGCTGCTTGCACCGGTGTGGTGGATGATCCTGTCGGGGCTCGGCCTGTTTTTGCCTTATATCCTGTTCAATGGAGTTTTATTCGACCGTTTGCTGGCCGCTTTTCGCGAACGCGGCAACGTGGGTTTTCTGATGTATACCGCCGATTCCATCGGTTACCTCGGCAGCGTGGTCGTCTTGTTATGGCGCAATTTCGGTTCGGCAGAAATGAGTTGGCTGACCTTTTATACAAACCTGTGTTATGGAGGTGCGGGATTGGTATTGGTATTGACGGCGGGATCGTGGTGGTATTTTTTTCAAAAACAAAAAGGCGACCAGCTCGCAAATGATATTCAGGTATAAGCATCGGCAGCTAAAGCAGCCGGTACAAAAACGATAAAAATGAACGACAACAAATTTGACGTGGCGGTCGTGGGCGCAGGCATTGTCGGCCTGGCAATGGCCTATACAGCCGCCAAAAAAGGACAAAAAGTGGTCGTCTTCGAGCGCCACCCCCGTGCCGTCGGCGCTTCGATCCGCAACTTCGGCCTTGTATGGCCCATCGGCCAACCGGCAGGCTTTTTACTGGATCGCGCCATGCGGAGCCGGGAAGTATGGCTCGAAGTGGCCCGTGCGAGCGGTCTGTGGCTCAAACAGAACGGATCGCTTCAACTGGCTTACCACGACGATGAAATGACTGTGTTGCACGACTTTTACCGGAATGCTGATGCTGCGGGTTATCAGGTCAAATTACTGCCCCCCGGCGAAGTACCTGCTTATTCACCGGCAGTGAAAACTGACGGTTTGAAGGGAGCATTGTGGAGCGCGACGGAATGTACGGTGACCTCGCGCCAGGCGGTTCCACAGATTGCGGCGTATTTAGAAAAAAACTTTGGTGTCGAGTTTCACTTCGGTTCCACAGTCACGCACGTAGAATCGCGTGGTTTAACCGACTTTTACGACAATTGGCAGGCGGAGCGGATTTTTATCTGCTCCGGGGCGGAGTTTGAAACCCTGTACCCAAAAATATTCCGCGAAAGCGGTATCACAAAGTGCAAACTGCAAATGTTGCGCACGGCCACGCAACCGGACGACTGGAACCTGGGCGCTTCCCTCTGTGCCGGACTGACGCTGCTGCATTACGCGTCGTTCGCGCACATTGAAAGCCTGGCGGCTGTTCGCGAGCGATACGACCGCGAAAACTCCGACTTTGCCCGCTATGGCGTTCATGTGCTCGTATCACAAAACCGCTTCGGTGAACTCATACTCGGCGACAGCCATGAGTACGGCTGGGATGTGTCGCCGTTCGACAGCGATGCAATTAACAAACTGATAATCAACTATCTGAACACCTTCGCTCAATTCCCGGATGCTGCCATCGCCGAAACCTGGCACGGCGTTTATCCGAAAATTGCCGGAAAAACGGATTTTGTGATGGAAGCCGAACCGGGCGTCTGGATTGTCAATGGTTTGAGCGGAGCAGGTATGACGATGAGTTTCGGGCTGGCGCAGGAGGTGGTTTGAAATGGTTAGCGGGTTACGGGTTATAAGGTTTCTGGTTTGTTTTTTGAAATAATAACCTTTCATGGCCCTTAATGACTTTTAATTCCCCCCGCTTTTCTCCCGGATAAAATCCTCCACATTGTCTAATTTCGGCGACTCCAGCAGCGATTTCCAGTCGAATTTTTCGTCGAAGGGCGTGAGCAGTTTCTGCGGATCGAGTACCCGGGGGTCTTCCGGCAAGGCCGAATACGGTGTAAAATCAGGCTGATTCGTGAAAAAGTCGCTCAAATCGGCCGCTGCAGCATCGTACTGGTTGAGATACGGCGTACCGAGGATATTCCAGAACGTCTTGAAAATGCTGCCGAAACTGGCGTGGGTGTGGCTGACGTAGTTGCGTTTTGCCCAGGGCGAGATCACCATCAGCACACTGCGGTGCGCATCCACGTGATCCTGACCGTCCTGTGCGTCGTCCTCGGTCACGACGATCGCCATATCCTTCCAGTAAGGCGTACGCGACAGGAATTCCACAACCCTGCCCAATGCGAGGTCGTTGTCGGCCATGTAACTCTCCCGGTACGGATAGCCGGCCTGCGGGCGTTCGCCGGCGCCGTGGTCCTGCGGCAACATCAGTGTGATGACGGCAGGCATTTTTTCTTTGCCCGACAGCCATTTTTCTTTGAATTCCTGCATAAAAACGTCGGCGCGGAACTGATCGGGGATGGCCATGTTGAACGTCGCGTATTTTTCGGAACTACGCCCGTAGAGCGGTCCCGGGATCGGAAAATTGACCAATACTTTCTGACCGTAGTATTTCATGGTCGAGTCTGTAAAATTGGACCCCATTTCCGTGCCGAAACCGAAGTTGTAGAACTCGATGCCGTTTCGTTCGAGGTGATCCCACAGTGACCCCGCTTCGTTGTAATCTTCGGGGAAAATCGCCCCCGCGCCGCCCGTCCATGCGTATTGACCTTTGGCTTTGCTGCCTGCTTTCACGTCGCGGTGGCCGCCGTAGCCTGCCGCCACCGTTGTTTCCATCCATTCGTTCGGGTAGGTGTTGGCCAGCCAGCGATGACCGTCGGCGCTGTGGTCGGCGTCCACATAAAAGTTATCGCTGATGCCGAATCGCTGTGCCAGCGCCAGGTGGTTGGGCATGATGGTGGCGCCTTCCACAGTGGCGGTTTTTTCCTTGTTGGAAAACGTGCGGTTGTAGCCATAGCGGGCAATGGCCGGGTCGCCCTTGCCGTTTTTCACCTGGCCGAATACTTCATCGTACGTGCGGTTTTCCTTGGAAATGAACACGATGTGTTTGATCGGACTTTTTTTCTCTCCGGGGAAAAGCGGAACAGGGTTCTCTGCGAAACGGATTGGCTCAACTTTAAAATTATTATCCAGTACCTGCTGCGTCCATTTCGGCAAATCCGCATCCGCCGGAATATCGAGCATGGTGACCGAGCCGTGCATCAGATGACCGACATAGTTGCCCTCCGGTCCTTCTTTAAAAGTGTATCCGCCGTTTGGCCCGCTGCCGTAACCCTTGGCATTCGCCACGATGAGTTTTTTACCGTCGGGCGAAACGGCCAACTTCGAGGGAAACCAGCCGACGGGCAAATGACCAATGACTTGTAATGACTTCAATGACTCCACATTTATCACCGCCACCGCATTGATTCCGGACTCTGCTACGTAGAGTCGTTTTTTGTCGGGCGACAGCGCCAGTCCGAACGGAATCACACCGCGGTGCCGCGCAAGTTGCGGCAAAGGTTTCAGGAAAATATTTTGCACCACTTTGCCCTGCCCCGGATCGATCACCGACACGCAGTCGTTGTTGCCGTTGCTCACAAATACAAACTGCGCCGTAGCGACCAATGAGTTGGGGCCGGCGCCTCCCACTGCCGGAATGCCCTCTATTTTTTCACCTACCAAAAAACCCGTTTTGATTTTGTGCATCACTTTCGGCGCCGTGCCCGATACATCAACCGCCCACACGGAGAACGACTCCGGGGCATTCGGATCGCCCAGTCCCGGCACATCGAGTCCATTCTTTTTGTAACCTTCCCGCATCTCTTTTGAGCCATAAGCCGATGTAGGGAAATCGGCGCCCGTACCCTTTAAGTCTTTGTCGTTCAAATTGTTGAGCGGGCTGTATTCGAACATTCCGACGTTGGCGACATACACCGTTTTTTCATCGGGCGAAAGCGTTACTCCGAACGGATAACGCCCGACCGGGACGTAATGCAGCACCTTCCGGGAGCGTGTATCGGCAATAACCAGGCGGAAGTTGCTCTGATCGCAGACATAGAGCGTGTGGCCGTCGCGGGTGAGTGCAAGGTCGCCGAGGTAACCGTCTTTACCCTCCTTCGCCGAGGCTTCGGCGGGTAAAATCGAGTCGGTTTTTGCGCCCGTCCGCAAGTCGTAGCGGAAAATTTTATTGGAAATACCGCCCGCTACCCACACACTCCGGTTGTCGGGTGTGACGGCCAGCCCCATAAATACGTCTTCGAGCAGATTGGGGTCGTTCATGGCGCCTTCGGGTACCTGGCGCACCCGGGGTTGACCCGAGGCGGGATTTTCCAAAATGGTGATCGAAAACGGTCGGTTGCCGGAATTGGCCGTCACTGCCACCGAACCGTCGGGCGACAGCGCCAGGCCGTAGGGGTGCGGCGCGATGCGGACGGTGTTGCCCATCGGCTTTATTATGCGACCGTTGGGGATGATAGTTTCCCCGGCAGGGTTGATTTGGCAATAACGGTCGCCGGCGGGCGGCTCGATGCGCCAATCCCGAAAGGTTTGGAGGGAAGATTTGGGGGAATGGCAATTGGCGAGCAATAACGCAGCAGTAAGCACAAAAAAGACCGTCACTTTCATGGATAATGATTTGAGGCGAAGGTCAGCAAGCCGCTCATTACGAAGGCTGTTTTGTAATTAAAATGAATGTGAAGTTATCAAAAGAAAAAGATCGGTAGCCATGTTCTCTTTTAACTTTCCCTTAATACCCTCCCCGCTATCTTCGCCTCAAACAACCAACTCATGCGCGTCTTTACCCTCCGCTTTACGCTCGCCCTGATACCGCTCCTTCTTTTTCAAAACCTTAATGCTCAAATAGTTACCGATCCAATCCCGGCAGATTCCGCTTTTGACCGCGCCCTGACGGAACTCGTCATAACCGCACAGAGAAGTGCCAAACCGCGTTTTAGTACGCCGGAAGCCATAGCATCGACGGGCGAAAACTTCATCCGGTCGCGGCAGTTCCGCACTGTACCGGAAGCCTTGTCTGCTACGCCGGGCGTGTTCGTCCAGAAAACCAACCACGGCGGCGGCTCGCCCTTTATCCGCGGACTCACCGGCAACCAGACGCTGCTGCTGATTGACGGCATCCGGCTCAGCAACGCCACTTTTCGCTACGGGCCGAACCAATACTTCAACACCATTGACCTGTTTGACATCCAACGTATCGAGGTACTGCGCGGAAGCGGCTCGGTGCAATATGGTTCGGATGCATTGGGCGGTACCATGCAGGCATTCAGCCGCGATGCGACACTGTCGGACAAACCGGATTGGGGCGGCGAAGTGCTGCTGCGCGGCGCTACGCAGGACATGGAACGTAGCGCCCGGGCAGGACTTACTTACGGCAGCCGGCGCGCGGCATTTACCGGCGGTCTCAGCTGGCGCGACTTCGGCGACCTGGTGGGCGGCGACACCACAGGTACACAGGCCCCCAGCGGCTACAAAGAATTCGATTTCGATCTGAAAGGTAAATTCGCCTTGTCGCAGCGCACAACGTTTACGGTAGCGCACCAAAACGTTCACCAGCAACTTGTGCCGGTATACCACAAAGTGCAACTCGAAAACTTTGCCGTCAATGAGTTCGACCTGCAAAAGCGCGCATTGAGCTATGTACGGCTCGAACAAGCCCTCGACCGGGGCGTGTGGCAATCGTTGAGCGTCACCGCTTCGCTTCAGCAGACGGAAGAAGGGCGGCGCAGCCAAAAAAACGGCACTGCCGTCGAACGTTATGAAAACGACCGGGTGCGCTCGCTTGGATTCATCGCGCAGGTCAACAATACATTCGGCAGTCGCTGGTCGGCCACCAGCGGCGTGGAGGTGTACCACGACCTGGTAAACAGCACCCGGACGGACACAGATCAGAGCTCAGGAGAAGTGACTGAAAAGCGCGGGCTTTACCCCGACGGCTCGACGATGGCGAGCATTGCTGCATTTTCACTGCACGATTGGGATTTGCCGAAATGGCATTTCACGGCGGGCGCCCGCTGGAATTATTTTGTGATCACCGCTACCGACGAAGCCGTTGGAGAAGCGCGCATCGAGCCTTCGGCATTCGTGGGCAATGCGGCAGTGATGTACAAATTAAAGCCGCACTCCAATATTTTCGTCTCCGTCAACTCGGCCTTCCGGGCGCCCAACATCGACGACCTGGGCACGCTTGGCATCGTCGATTTCCGCTTCGAAACGCCCAACTACGACTTGCAACCGGAACATTCGGTCAATTATCAAATCGGTTATAAGTTACTGACCAACAGGCTGCAAGGTGAATTGTACCTGTTTCGCAACGAACTGCGCGACCTCATTACACGGGTGAAGCAGGATACGCAGACGATGCAGGGCTATCCATTGTACCAAAAGGAAAATGTCGAACGCGCCTACATTCAGGGTGTCGAAACGGCCTGGACGTTTGCTTTTTCGCACGATTGGTCGGCACAAGGCAGCCTGACATATACGTACGGCCAGAATATCACCAAACAGGAGCCCATGCGCCGTATTCCGCCGCTGTTCGGACGGCTGGCGCTCGATTTTACACCCGGTACATGGTTGTTCGGCGCGGAGTGGCTCGCCGCAGGTAAACAGGACCGGCTGGCCCTGGGCGATACTGAGGACAACCGCATCCCTGAGGGCGGCACGCCGGGCTGGAATATCATCAACCTGTATGCAGGTTATGAGTGGCGGTTTTTATCGCTGCGGCTATCGGCGCTCAACCTGTTCAATGAGGATTACCGGACGCACGGATCGGGGGTGAACGGCTATGGCAGGTCGGTGTTTGCGACGTTTGCTATCCATTTTTAATCGCTAACCGGCAGGTTTCAGATATTGAAAAAAGTATCGCCTGTTCTTTGTACTTTTGTCCAATAATCGAACTTATACCCTGTGTCACGATGAGTACAACCGGTGCACAACAACAGTCGTCCGTTCGCAAAACCGCGAACAAAACGGCCTCCGGAACAGCCGCCAAACGTTTGGTGTCGCTGGAGTCTTTCCTTGCGCGTTATACCAACCGGGAAGACCCGTACAAGTATGAATGGAACAATGGCGTCGTTGAAAAAAAACCACGTACCATGAACAGGGATCAACTGAAAATACTCCAAAACCTCATGCGTCTTTTTACACGGACGAAAGCATACGCTGCCATGGGCGAACTACTAAGCGAGGTTGACATGCTCATGCAAACTGCTAATCGAACGCGTCGTGCTGATATTGTTTACATGAGTGGAATGCAGCTGCAAGAATCTCGCAAGGGTGAATTAAGCGTTTGCTCCTTTGTCGCCGAAGTCATTTCCAAGAATGACCAAATCAACGAGGTGGAAGAAAAACTGGCTGAATACTTCGACAATGGAGTTCAGGTAGCGTGGGTCATTTTCCCAAAGTTGAAACAGGTCAAAGTATATCGTTCCGTACGCGACATCACGGTGCGTTTTGGCGACGACATTTGTTCGGCCGCGCCGGTGCTGCCGGATTTTGAGATGTCGGTGAATGAAATATTTGCCTGATTATCTATCTTTTTCTCCTTCCTCTTCTTCCGAATATCTCAAAAACGCTCCTCTTCTCGGCGCAGGCATTTCCGAATGTTCGCCCTTGATGATTTTCCACAACACTTCGTTGAATTCCAAATCCGGCACCCGGTCTTCCGCCGTGAGGTCGAAAGCATCGGAACGGCGCTGCAGGTCGCTGTCCACAGCGGCGTTGCGGTCATCGAGGTTGACGTTGGAAGGCAGGGCTTTAAAGGGCTTAGGATCGGCATTTTTTGTAAAACAACGCCACATCGGGGTGGCCGCCGCGTCGTGCTGACTCATGGGCTGCATACCAAGTATCAATTCAATGGTGCGCAGCATCGAATTGGTGGAATACAGCGTATGATCCACGTATTTTCTTCTGGCGTAGGGGCTGATCACAAAGGCGATGGAGCGGTGTGCATCGATGTGATCGGCGCCGTTTTGGGCGTCGTCTTCCAGCACGAAAACCGCCGATTCTTTCCACACGGGGCTATTCGAGAGATGCTCGATGAAGAGGCCAAACGCCAGGTCATTGTCGGCCATCTGGGCGTAAGGCGTGGGGGCGCCCTTGCGCAAGCCTTCGGTGTGATCGTTGATGAGCCGGAGGGTGCTCAGGCGCGGCAGGGCATTGACGGCCACGAGCGAATCGAAGTCGCGTTTCCACTGCGACACCCGCGTTGTATCCTTTACCGAGGTGTCCCAGGAAGTAAAATAGGGGCAAAAATTGCCTTCCAACGCCGGAATATTGGCCTTGTAATCGTCGGCAAACTCGCCGTAAGTGCGGTACGAAATGCCAGCCCTTTTGCAGTGATCCCAGATAAAACCGTCTTTGGGCCAGGCGGTGCGGTTTTGACCTTCATACACGTAGTCGCCGCCGCGGTCGCCGTAACTCGTCACCCAGGTTTTTTCGGTGTAGTCGTTGGCATAAGCCGCAGTGCTCCAGTTGTGGCCGTCGGCGCTCACCTCGGCGCTGACATAGAAATTGTCGAGCAGCACGAATTCGCGGGCCAGCGCGTGGTGGTTGGGTGTGATCTTTTCGGGAAAAAGGCAAAGCGAGGTGTCGCCGTTGCCTTCCGGCATGTCGCCCAGCACCTGGTCGTAGGTGCGGTTTTCCTTAATGATGTAAAAAACGTATTTGATGGGCGAGGGATCACCCAAACGCTGCGGAATGGGGTTGCCGGGTTCGCCTTCGGCCAGTTTTTCGCGCTCTTTCGTATAGGGAGAGTTGTTATAAACTTGTCGCGTATACTCGGCCAGTTGTCGCTCGTTCGGAACAGCGATAAGGCTCATCGTCCCCTTCATCAAGCCGCCGATGTACTGGTCGTCGTCGTCCTCTCCTTTTTGATAATTCACCTTGTTTTTCTTGCCAACCGGGTTAGGCCCATTCGGGTTGGGAAAAGAGGAAAAACCCTTGCCGTTGGCGACAAATATCTGTTTACCGACGCTGCGTACGCAGGTGGGATACCAGCCGGTGGGGATAAAGCCCAGTGAACGGCTTTGTCTGTGTGTGCCGACGTCGAATACCGCGAGGCAATTGTTGTCGGCATTGGCGACGTACAGCGTTTTTTCATCGGGCGAAAGCGCGACGCTGTTGGAAGTGGAGCCGGTGGGCGCGTCGGGGTAGAGCGTGGCGACGAGTGATTCCACCACTTTGTTTTGGGTCAGATCCACCACGCTCACCGAATTATCGTCGGCGCAGGCGATGTAGGCCAGGGTTCCTTTTTTATTGATAACCAGATCGTTGGGGTTGTCGCCGACGGGAATCCGCGCTTTTACTTTCCGGCTATCAGTATCCCAAACGACCAATTCGTTGCCGCCCCAATGGGTGATATATAATCGTTTCCGGTCGGGCGAAAGCGCACAGGTGTACAATTCTTTGCCGATCGAATCACGATGGACGATGGCTTTGGTGCGTGTGTCCAGTACGTAAAGGCTGTGGTTTTCTTTGGTGACGACATAGAGCAGGCCCCGCCGGTCGTCAACGCAAAGCCCGGCAGGTGAAATACGCGTGGGCCAGGGTTTGCCCAATGCCAGGGTGTCGCGCAGCACAAGTTTTTCTTTTTCAATAGTATAGCGCAAAACAGCATTGCTGTTGCCACCGGAAACATACAGCGTTTTGGAATCGTCGCCGAAAGCGAGGCCAAGCCAGGCGATGGGTATTTCAAACGAATGCAGCAGTCGCCCCTTTTTCACGCCGATCAGTTGGAGGGATTGTTTGCCCTGCCCGTTGTTGGTGACGGCGAGGTATTTTTGATTGGGCGAAACGGCGACATTCAGCGGCAGGTCGCCCAAGGGCAGGGAGGCACCGGCGGGTGTGAGCGACCAGCCGGTGGGGAGCAGCATGGACTGATTGCCGGGTTGTTTGCCTGGTTTTTGTGCCGAAAGGAAGGCGCCACAAAAGAAGACGGATAGGAGAAAGGTGATGGATATTCGCATAACTACGGAGGAGAATTTTGGGCAAAAATGGCGGAAAAATGTTCACGAATCAGGTTTTTCAACCAAGATAAATCTGCTGCCGGTTGGCCGGTCACCTTGGCTTGTTCGTCGAGGCGACGCAAAGCAATGTGCAGGTCAAATAAAGAATCCTGTTCAAAATCGTGTTGCTCTTCGGCGGAGAGCAATCCGCCTTGTTTTTCCAACGTGATTTTGCTGGCTTCCGAAAGCCCGTCGTAATAAACCGGATCGGTGCTGACAAGGTACCTTTTGGCCTGCACGTGGCCGGCGACAAGCCGGGTGATCTTTTCAGAAAAACCGAGCCGTTCCAGTACCCGTGCGCCCACCAATTCGTGTCGCCGTATTCCATAGCCATCCATATTGTCGCTGCCGTCTGTAGCCCCGCACAGATGACCGAAATCGTGCAGGAAAGCGGCCAGGATAAAATCGGGGTCATTGGGATGACCTCTTTGTGCCAGTTCCGCCGTTTGTACGGCGTGTTCAAGTTGGCTCACGGGTTCGCCGTGGTATGCTTCATGTCCGCGCTCGCGGAAAACGGAGAGCACGGTTTCGATGGTTTCGTTTGTGTTTGGATGCGTCATTTTATATGCCATAGCCTTGGCGAATGAGTATCTTGGGGTCGAGTGAAGATGACGAAGGTGGCTGTCTCACAAGTCAAAGTTTCGACAGGAGTTACAAGATTTACAGGGTTCATTGACCTGTTTTGAAGTAAAATATCCTGTAAATCTTGTCAATCCTGTCAAAAAAGGAACTTGTGAAAAATCTACAAGTGATGTCAACAAAATATGGAAAAACGGCATTGCGCCGTTTTTCCACCAAACCTAAACTCATATTGTATGAAGCGTACTTTATTTCAGATGCCACATTTTAGAATTCAAATCGTCGGGTCCCTGGCGTTGAAGGGCCTCGTTATAACTGGCCGTATTCAGTGATTGCTCGATGATGGGGTAACGGAAACGCACCGGAATCATGTCGTTGTTCTGGTTGGATACCCCCGGCTCAAGCGCCGGGATGCCGGTGCGACGCCAGTCGAACCATGCCTCCAAACCCTGAAAAAAGAGCGAAATCCATTTTTGAAAGCCGATTTTCGATAGTTTTTCCTGCTGTGTACCCGTGTAGGCCGTTTCCTGGCGATTCAGGTAATCCACCGGCGTGGTGAGGCCGTAAAAATCAAAGGACGCATGTACGCCGTTTTCGTAAAATGTTTTGGCGTCGCCGGAAATCAATCCTTTTTCAGCGGCTTCGGCAAGCAGGAATTGTAATTCGGCAAAAGTCATGATCACGCCTTTGGCAATGCTCAAGCCTTGTGTCGATACCGCTTCTTCAAAGTAAAGTCTGCCCACTGTGGATTGATTTTGTGGTCCGCCGTTGTATTGCAGGGCGTCCACGTCGTTCATACCGTTGGGAATGCCGACATATTCAGGGTTGGCAGAGCCGTCGGTGGCGGGCGTGGGGCGAAAGAAGATCGGCATACGCGGGTCGTTCAGGGTCAGCAGGGTGTCCATGAGCGTTTTGCTGGCGCGAAACTCGTTGAAAGAACCGATACGCGAGGTGTGGAGCGGGAACTGGTCGGGCGAAGTCGATTTGTAAGTATACACTGCATTGTCGGCCATACTCTCGAAAATGGGGTAAGCAGCGGGGTTATCCACAATTGCTTTCAAATCGGCGCTTACGTCGCGTTTGCGCGAAATGCGCATGAGGGCGCGGATACGAAGCGAGTTGGCGAGTTTTTTCCATTTGGCAATATCGCCGGTGAAAATAATATCGCCGGCTACCGATTCGCTGCTGGATCCGAGGAGGTCGCCGGCTGTTTTCAAATCCGCAAGGATACCGTCGTAAATCTGTTCCTGCGGGTCGTACGGGGGGTAATTTTCACCTTCTTTTGCACTGATTGCTTTCGAATAAGGTACGTCGCCGTAAGCGTCGGTGGCTAAGGAAAACATCCACGATTTCATCACGAGCGCCACGCCTTTGTAGTTGTTTTCACCGTTTGCATCGCTTTGGATGATGATGTTGTTCACGTCGCGCATATTGTCGTACACATTGTTCCAAATGTTTGTCAAATCGCCCCAGAGGTAGCGGTCTTCATTCACAAACTGGTTTTTGGCCGTATGCTGGATCACGATGTTGCCGATGCCCCAGGTTTCGCTCATGAGCGAATTCATCATATCACGCTGGATTTGCGGGAGCAAGAGGCCGGAATTGACGGCGGTAGGGGCGTTTGGAGTGGTATTGATTTCGTCAAAGTCTTTGGTGCAGCCGGACGAGAACGCTATGAAGCCAAATACGATGAGTGATTTAAGAAATATATGTTTCATTGTGTGTGTTGTTGAAATGAAGGGAAAAGAGTGTTCGAGTGGGGGAGTGTTCGAGTGGGGGAGGCTGTGTTCTAAAACACTCAGACACTCCCACACTTAAACACTTTTACTCAAAACCGGAAATTCAAGTTCAAACCCCAGCTCCGCGTGGAGGGGAGCGCCACCGATTCCACACCCGGGATCACAGTGCCGCCGGAGGTAGAAGAGGTTTCCGGGTCGATGTGCGGCACGTCGGTCCACAGCGCGAGGTTGCGACCTACGAGGCTGATATTGAAGTCGCGCACCGAAGAAGTACCGAAGAGCCTGTTCGGAAATGTATAGCCAAGGCGCACTTCGCGGAGTTTTACAAATGAAGCATCGTAAATGACGCCCTCGATCAGGCGCCGGCCCAGGGTATAAGAAGTGTGCCATTCGCGGGCGCTGAGTTTTACGGTGTTATCACTGAAAGAGCCGTCGGCATTCTGCACGACGCCGTCTCCGATAACACCGTTGCCGGCTACGGTCAGGTCATAGCCGTCGGCGCGACCTTCCAACGTTTCGCTGATCTGACCGCCTTCACGCCCCACGGTTTGCGTATGCGAATACACTTCGCCACCGGAGCGGACGTCGAATAACACACCAAGCGACAAGCCTTTGAAAGTGAATGTGTTGCCGATACCGCCGAGCCAGTCGGGGTTGTAGTTGCCGAGCAGAATCGTACTTTTGGTATCGACGGGTTTGCCCTCTGAGTTGTAGACGATCTGACCTACATGCTGTCCGGTCGGGTCGTAATAAGGACTGTTCGGATCGCTGCTCACACGGGCATAGCCGATACCGTACATATTGCCCATTTGCTCGCCTACGCGGGCTTCCACCGTTACATAACGCGAAGCCAGTACGTAGTTGGTTACTTCCTGCCCGGAGACCGGGTCGGTAAACAGTTCTTTGACTTCACTGCGGTTGCGGGAGAAATTGAGCGTGATGTCCCAGGAGAAGTTGCGCTTCCGCACGGGCGTTGCATTCAGCGTCAACTCAATACCCTGATTTTGGATCAAACCAGCATTGATGATGCGGGCGCTGTAACCTGTTGTACCCGTGAGTTGTATCGGTAAAATCTGGTTTTTACTTTCCGTGTTATAATAGGTAAAGTCGAGGCCGAGGCGGTTGTGGAAAAAACGAACGTCGAAACCCGTTTCGATCGAGGTACTGATCTCGGGTTTCAATTCGGGGTTGACCAAAACACTCGATTCGCTGTACGTGGGGCTGCCCTGAACGGGTGTTTGCGCGTTGTAAATGGTCGCCAGTTGATAGGGATCGGTGTCGTTACCTACCTGTGCCACGCCGAAACGAACTTTTGCGAACGAAAGTGCGCCGTTCGGATTGATCTTCAAGGCATCGGAGAGTACAAATCCGAGGTTGGCTGCGTAATACAGATAAGAGCGCGAATCGGTCGGCAACGTGCTCGACCAGTCGTTGCGGGCCGAAAGGTCGAGGTAGAGGTAGTTGTTGAAACCCAACTGACCGGTAGCGTACAAGGAATTGATACGCTTTTCAGTGTAGGGCGTATTGGTCAGGTTTTGCAGTGCTACGCGGGAGTTGCTCAGGGTATAGATGCCCGGAACGGCGAGTTCGGGTGCAATCACATCCGAATACCGGCCCACCTGGCGCATCGCATTGCCGCCAAAGCCGAGGTTGAGATCGAACCGGCGTCCCAGCGGACGCTTGTAATTCAACAGAAAATCCGTATTGGTTTCGGTGAATGCAATACGTTCTTCCCGGTAACTGCCGCGTTGGAAACGCTGGGTGCTGTAGGCACGTTTGCGGGCGCGGAATTCGTTGCTGACATCCGCCCCGCCCCGTACCATAAGGCTCAGTTCGGGCGTAAAATCATACATCACCGATACGTTGCCGTACACCCGGTCTATATCCTGACTATTGGTGTTTTCATACAGGTTGAAATAGGGATTATCGTGATAATTATAGTTGAAATTGAACTGATTGAGGTCTTCACGGCCTACCATCCAGTAATCGCGCATATTGGCAACATCCACGCTACGGCCGAGCCAGCAGTTGAAAAGATACATAATATTCTCCGTACCATAGCTCAGGTTGGGCCGGTTGTCGCTTTTGTTGTTGAGATAATTGATGGCAGTACGCACCCGCAATTTCGGGCTGAGATTGAGGCCGCCTGCAAAAGCGAGCGTATTCCGTTTCAAGTCGGTATTCGGCACAGTCCCTGTCTGATCAAGCCAGGTGTAGGAAAGCCGGAAATCGCCTTTTTCATTGCTTCCGGTGACCGCCGCGTTGTACGTCTGGGTCATACCCGTCTCAAAAAAGTCTTTCACGTTGTCGGGTTGCGAAACCCAGGGCGTGGCGATGATGTCGCCGCGCGCCGCCAATTGCTGGTCGAGGTCGACCGGGCCGATGGAAGTGAAGAGGTTGCCCACGTCGCCGCCCCGGAATCCATTGGTAGTGGGTGAGTCGTATTGGTCGATCATCTGGTTTTCAAATTTGGGCCCCCAACTTTCATCCACACCGTCGGCTTCGCCGCCGCCGTTGCCGTCTTTGAAATTGAACTCGCCGCCGAGTCCCTGCCCGTATACGTTTTGATAGTCCGGTAAGCGCAATACGTTTTCAAAAGACACCGTCGAATTAAAAGAAACGCCCAGCCCTTTCGTGTTTTTGCCGGATTTGGTCGTGATCAAGATCACACCGTTGTTGGCGCGCGAGCCGTACAAAGCCGCTGCGCTGGCGCCTTTCAGCACCGTAATGGATTCCACGTCGTCGGGATTGACAAAACCGGCCCCGTTGCCATAATCGGCATCCTGATAGCTGTTGCCGGATGAGCCGCGGAACTCGTTGCTGATGGGCACGCCGTCCACCACAAACAGCGGTTGGTTGCGGTTGATGTTGAGCGAGCGTTCGCCGCGGATGGTGACGCGTGCCGAAGAGCCGATACCCGAAGGGTTGCCGACGATAGTGAGACCTGCAACTTTTCCGGAAAGGGAATTGATAATGTTCGTTTCCCGCGCTTTGTTCAGGTCGTCGCCATCTACTTCCTGGGCGGCATAGCCCAGCGATTTTTTTTCACGGCTGATGCCCAGTGCCGTCACGATGACTTCCTGTAAGGCTTCGCCCTGTGTGAGGGCTACATCGAGGGTCGTACTGCTGACGGTCACGTTCTGCGGTGTATAACCGACCAGGGAAAAAGTCAGCACGTCACCGGCAACAGCCTCGAGGGTGAATTTGCCATCGGCATCGGTCACCGTACCGCGCGCCTGGTTTTGCACGGTGATCGTAGCGCCGGGCAGGCGTTCGTTGGTTTCAGCGTCTGTCACCATGCCGCTCACACGCTGGGCGTCGAGGGCTGTGACAGTCATAAGGGTTAAGACAAGGGCACAGCAGGTACCCTTGAAGGTTTGGAACAAAGCCTTCATAGATGGAAAAATGTTTAGTGTTGTAAAAAAACTGATTAGGCCGGCTGGCCGGGAAATACCCAAATGGCGGGCAAGAAAAATTGATGAGAGAAAGACAGAACAGGGTTGCATTTTCCCGGTATCAATCCGGCGGCAAAAGTAGACAGGCGGAATACCGGTGGTAGTAAAGATGGTTTTAAGTTTGGGTTAAGTTGCTGTTATTCAAAAATTTACGTAAATTTATTATTAAGTGTACGTAATGTTTGGGTAAAAATGATAAGCGGCGATCTCCCGGAATATCCTGAAAGCCCGCCGCTTAATTCCATCGTATGGAGAAATTATGAAAACGACCTTGGAACCACCTATTTGTCAACATCAGTTCCAGGCCGCTCAAAGGATAGTTTCTACTACCTTTCACTCCAATTGCTGCATCAGCCACCCGCGCTCTGCCAACTGCTGCGTTGCCGCCGCTTCCTCCCTGATTCGTGCTTTGACCTGCGGCGTCAGCGGGAACTTGCGCAGCATTTGCCGGACAAACCGGATCAGGTTTTCAAAATTCGTTTTGTGGTAGCCGATATCGGTGCGGCGACGCAGGTAAGCGCTAAAACTGTCGAGCAGTGATTCCAGCGCTTCGATGTAGCCGCGTTCGTAGTAAATCCGCAGCAGCATAGACCGGGCATCGAGGTTGGTGAGGCTGTCGTCGCCCAGGTTGGCATCGCGCAACAGCGTCATCGCCTGCTCGTAATCGCGCAGGCGGAAATAGTACACGGCCAGATTGTATACGTAGGCGTGGTGTCGTTCGCGCGGATGCAGGAAGGGTTTGTAATCTTCCAGGAATTGCCGTACCCAGGCCGGTTGTCCGGCCATAATGCCCGCAGTGGTGGCATTTTTATAGGTAAACTGGGATAAAATACCGTTCTCAAACAAGGCCTTGTTCTCCAGTCCGCTCCGGTACAGTTCGAATGCCTGCGCCATAAACCGGTTTTGGCCGCTGTTGATTTTGCGGATACAAAAATTCAGCGCGATCAGATATTGCTCGCGTCGTTCCGATTCCCGAAACAAGGGCCAATGTGTATGGATAAGTGCTTTCGCTTCGAAAAACGCCGCTTCGTTTTGCGGGTCACGCTGGGCGGCGAGCAAGCAACCGTACAACCGGATGCCCGGTTCCGATTGCATTGCCAGGTTTTGGATATCAGGTTCAAAGGATGCAGCCGACACATCGGTGGGAACTTGCCGGGATACATTCTGAAAAACAGCCGTACTGCATTGCAGCCGCAATTGCCCCAACAGGTAAGCGGCTTGCCTGTGTTCGGCCATCTGTACGAAAGGCACTTCCACGACCCGGTTATTCAGGGAAAGGTGGTCGAATTTCTCGTTGTATAATTGATGACTCAGTTGGTAATACTGCTCGTCGCGATAGGGCGATTCCAGGAGCGCCGTTTGTGCATCCTGCCAGGCGCGTTCAAAATCCTGGTCCAAACCGGCCCGTCGCAAGGCTTTGCAGAGGTACAATTGCGGCACGGGTTGGTCGTCCTGCCAGGCCCGCCAGGCCAAAAAATCGCGCAGTTGCTGAAGAAGCAGCGACATAACCAGGTTCATTTTTGCCTCCCGGTAAGGTGTTTTCGGGTAGATTGCCGGCCATACCTTCTCTTTAAACAACAATTCAGGCTTTTTTTCTAAGTATTGGTGGATGTATTGAAACAGCCTGGACAGGTCGTCCCGCTGGTTGAACAGGGGAGAATCGAGCCATTTTTGAAATTGTTTCCGGTCTTTAGCAGAGAGTGCGGCAATGTTTTTTATCAATGTGCTGTGCTTCATTGCTACAAAATTTATACAAAAAAACGACTTATATGGCTGGTAAACAAATATTTAAAATGGATTAGTATTATATAAACACGCAAAATTGTTGTTGCCGGCTGCTGATCGCGAAACGACTTTTGTTGAAAAAATAAACAGTCTCATGAAAAACATCTTTTTACTCCCGTATTTTCTGTTGCTCGCAACCCGGTTGCTGATCTTTCCCACGACGACGCAAGCACAAGGCTGGGTGCGTTTTATTACGCCGGATTCTGTTTACGGCGAAGTTGCCGAAACCGTTTCTCACCCGGGTGGAGGCGTGGTGGTTCTGTACACTGCAGCTTCCCAGGTACTGTTGGCGCACTACAATGTCAACGGCGCGTTGGTCTGGCAGCAAACGGTGTTGTCGCCGGGCACTGCAAAAGATTTGGCCGTTGGAGCCGATGGTTTGCCGACGGTGTTGGCGAACAATTTGACTTTGAATCAAATAGTTGTATTCCATTTCGACTGGCAGGGCAATGCCCTCGGATCGCAAGTATTGGACGAGTACAAGAGCGTCCGGCCTCAACTCGTCGCCTTTCCCGGCGGTGGTTTTTTGAGCGACCTGAACTATCGCGACAACCCTTCGACCCCGCCTACCAAAGTAGCCTTGCACCGCTTCGATGCCAATGACAACCTGTTGTGGCGGACTGATATCGACACATTGCCAACAGTCCCGGTGATGGAAAACACCGGTGTCGGCGTGAATGCTCTCGGACAAAGCATCGTTGGTACCCGCATCGGTTTCGGCGCGAACGCGAAATACTACCTGACAGCGTTCGATGCGCAGGGCGATTCCCTGTGGCAACGCACCGACCTGAATCCGATCACCGTCGGGGCGCTGGCCGACGGCAATTTCTTTTATGTGCAGCAAAACAGCACATCCGATATTGTTTTGCGCAAAATCAGCCCCGCAGGCGTCCTGATCTGGGAAACGCCCTGCGATCTGTACACCGTCTTTATCACCCGGACAAAATACATCGCCACGCCGGATGGCGGACTGGTGATATGTGGAATCGGTTCGGGCCCATTGGGGAAAACCATGCTGGTTCAGGTGTTTGACAATCAGGGGAATCAGGTGAAGTACCTCAGCACGGAAATGCCGGGGTATGCCGCCCAGGATTTGTATGTATATGCCATCGCTGCGGCGCCCGGCGGCGGTTATTACATCAGCGGATACGTGGATGCCGGAACTGCACGCGCCTACATCGTAAAAATGGCCGCCGACGGAAACATTTATCCGCAGCGCATCTGGGGCAATATCGCCGACGATGCCGACGAAAACTGCGTGGTCGATTCGGGAGAGACAGGTTTGGAAGGGCATAAAGTAAGAATCGAAAACCTAATGGCCGGCAATATCTTTTACGCCGGCAGCGATTCCACCGGGAAGTATATTACGGTAGCCGATTCGACCCAGTTCCTGGTCTCGATCCTGCCGTCGAACCCCTATTGGGAAAGTTGTCAAACCGACACGTTGCTCGACTTCAGCACCGGCATCGACAGCATTCAGGTGGATTTTCCCTTGCAAGCCGTCGTGGAATGCCCTTTCATGGAGGTCGATATCAGTACCAACATTTTACGCCGCTGTTTCAACAGTACCTATCATGTGCGCTATTGCAACACCGGCACGGCCCCGGCGGAGGATGCTTACGTGGAAGTACTGCTCGATCCGTACATGACGCTGGACTCATCGGGCATACCTGGCGTCGATTTGGGCAATGACCGCTGGCGTTTTGCGATTGGCGATGTCCCGTACGGAGATTGCGGCAACTTTTGGCTGCGGGTCTACCTCGATTGCGACAGTACGGTGTTGGGGCAGACGCATTGCGTGGAAGCGCATATTTACCCGGATTCCTTTTGTTTGCCAAACGGACAGTGGTCGGGCGCCAATGTGGAGGTGAATGGAGTTTGCAACCCCGATTCGGTGGACCTGGTGATCAAAAACATCGGAACAGCGCCCAATTCCGGGCTGTTGGACTATGTAATCATCGAAGACAATATCATATTTCTGCAAGGCAACTTCCAGTTGCCGGCAGGCGACTCCATGATCGTTCGGGTGCCCAGCAACGGTTCTACCTGGCGGCTTGAAGCAGAACAGGAGCCGTTTTCTCCGGGCGACCCCATGCCCTCGGCCACCGTAGAAGGCTGCGGATTGAGCACAAACGGCAATTTCAGCATTGGCTTTTCATCGCAATTCGGGGAAAACGACGGCAACCCGTATATCTCCGTCGAGTGCCGGGAAAACAGGGCTTCTTATGACCCCAACGACAAGGAAGGTTTCCCCAAAGGCGTGGGCCCCGGGCACTGGATCGAACCCGGCATAGAGATCGAATACCTCATCCGGTTTCAGAATACCGGTACGGATACGGCATTTACGGTGGTGGTGTTGGATACGCTCGCCACCTGGCTCGATCCGGAAAGCGTGCGCACGGGCGCATCCAGCCATTCCTATTCCTTCTCGTTGAGCGGCCAGGGCAACCTGGAGTTTACGTTTGCCCATATTTTGTTGCCCGACAGCATCGCCGACGAACCCGGATCGCATGGTTTTGTCAAGTTTTTTGTGAAAGTGCGTCCGGATGTTCCGCAGGGTACGCTGCTCCACAACAACGCGGCCATTTATTTTGATTTTAACGCACCGGTGATCACCAATACAACCACCCATACCATTGGAAAAAACTACCTGCTTTCCCGTATCAGGGATGTGCCCGGTGTCGCACCGGCATTTGAAGTGTTTCCCAACCCCGCTTCCGATCAGGCATTGGTTCAACTCAAGGGTTTTCCGGCCCAACAAGGTCATGTAGAGCTATTGGATGCGCAGGGCAGGGTAGTTGCCTGGCAGACGTTCAGCGGTGATCAGGTGTTGCTTCATGCCGGCGCCCTGCCTTCTGGGCTCTACCTGATCCGTGTTTTTGACGGACTAAACTTTTTGGGTAGTGGGAGAATAGTTTGGCAGCGGTAGTGGGATGCGGGCAATTTTGACGATCGCGTATTTTGTCCCGGATTACTGACCTTTGATCAGCGTTGTGATTTGAGCGAGGTGATGATCGTCGTGTTCCGCGACAAAATACGCGAGATCAATCAATTTCATAGGAGTTCCCAAACGCGGGTGAACGGCTGATTTTTCCAGGTCCTGTTCAGTTACCCGCCAAAGAACTTCCAATAACTTTTCTCTTTTTGCTTCAAACCGGCCAATCAGGTGCTGTATATCCTCCGCGTCGTGATTTGCCTCGTGCGTCTTTCGGTTGGTCAGGTCGGCTTTTATCAGGTCGGCCTCGCCGCCAATAATTTGCAAAGCCCGCTCGTACCATAGAGGTTCAAGATCGATCAGGTGACCGACCTCTTTTTTGACGCTCCATTTGCCATGGCCGGGTGAAACTAATGTTATATTGGTTTTTGCAAATTTCCCTTTCAAGCGGGCGGGGGTGCCTTCCAATCGCTCCAGAATACCTGGAAACAGGCCATTGTCGGCAATGGTTGGGAAGTGGCGGTCGAACCAGGCTGTCCTTTTGATCATTGGAACATCAGTGCGTTGGAAAGACAAATTTACGGAAATCTTTGGTATAGTTGACGCAAGTTGTGATCTATTCCTTCCCTCAAAAAACTGTCATTCCGGAATGAAGTGTAGGAAACTACAAAACATCCTTTTCCGCCGCTCTTGGTGTTTTCACCAAGAGCAAACGTACAGCACGATAATACGTTATCAATCAATCAAATGGTCACAATATGCACTTGCTTTTTGAGGTAGCCTGTTGATGCGTTTTTTGACTAGAATGTCTGGTTTAGGTGTAAGTTTGATTGTGCTGTATGCTTCCCGCTTGGTGAAGTTGATAATGCAACACAGCCCGTCGCGCCTTTCGGCGGACGGGCTGTGTTGTTACCCGCCTTCGCCCTAAAGGGCTTCGGCGGGTGAAGCGGAGGGGGAGGGATTCGAACCCCCGGTGGTGTAACCCACGACGGTTTTCAAGACCGCTCCATTAAACCGCTCTGGCACCCCTCCATGTTTACCCGCCGTAGCCTTGGCGAAGGCGGGTCGACCCAACTTTACGAATCCCGCCTTGGCGAAGGCGGGTCGACCCAACTTTACGAATCCCGCCTTGGCGAAGGCGGGTCGACCCAACTTTACGAATCCCGCCTTGGCGAAGGCGGGTCTTGCACGACAGGTACTTTTTTCGCGGCGCGAAGGTAGCCAAAAAACCGAATCCGCCGCATCAAAATTCGGATATTGAAAAAATCATTGGCCTGGTTGCGGCAATAACTTTTTTCCGGCAGCAATTGCAGCGCGGATATCGTCGCGGTTTTTCTCCATCTTTTGTTTTTGTTCCTGCAGGTATTGAATGGCCGCTGCCGGCTCCTGTCCTTTCGGGTCTTCGTATGATCCCATCCAGGCGGTCATGTCGTCATCGGCTTTTTCGATTGCTGCCAGGGTAGCCGTGAATTGTTCCGATTGCTCGGGTGTCATCGTCGCCACAGTCAGATAATCTTTAAGTTGGCGACTCACCCGGTTCATGTCGGCGAGGTCTTTCATGGCTTCGTCGTGCACGTCCATGGTTTCTTTTTTGAGGGTTTCGATTTGTTTTTTGCTGCCGTCGTCGCAGGCAGCGAGGAATAAAACAAACGCAGTCAGGCAGAAAATCTGTTTCATAAATTGTTCAGTTTTGTAAGGCAAAGGTAGCAGTCATATTGCCGCCCGCCAAAATGATGCGCGCTATTACCGATAATACTTCCGGAAAATCTTCCGGAACATAAGAGCGCCATTCAAGTTATGCTGTTGTCAGCGCACCAGGGTCACGTCACCCATGAAAAGTTCGGTGGTTCCGTCAACATATTGGACTTCAATAAAATAAGTATATACCCCCGGCATTAAATCCTGCCCCCTGTAGCGGCCATCCCATCCCGTTTCGAGCCCGTTCGGCGCCAACTTACCGGCGCCGAATATTTCATCGCCCCAGCGATCATAAATATGCATTCGAAGAATCTGTTCAACTTGTTCATCGGCATACAAGGTGAATGTGTCGTTCAATCCGTCGCTGTCGGGTTTGAAAGCATTCGGGATGAAAACGCGCCGGACGATGGTCACCTTTACCTGGGTAGTAGCAGTCAACTCGCAACCTGCTGCTGAATACGCAAAGAGTTGATACAATGTGGATTGCGCAGGCTGAACAAGCGGTTGCCAGCAGTCCGGGCAGTCCAGACCCGCCGCAGAGACCCAGAAAAAGGAATCCACTGTGAAATTGGCAAGCGGCTGCAACAATACACTATCGCCCGATTCCATGGTAATTTCCGTTTCGGAGAAACCGAGGGTTAAAACAGGCGCCGGTTCGATCACAGCCGTTGCAACGGCTGTGCAACCGTTGCTGTCCTGCACGACGACGCTGTAAATACCGGGCATTAAGCCGGAAAAGGAGGCCTGATCCTGCAAAGAGCCGGCCTCCATCGCAAACTGGTAAGGCGCTGTGCCGCCATCGACCCCGATAGTAAGGGTTCCGGTTTGTCCCGGGCATTGCGGCGATGTGGTTTCAGGAGAGACAAAAAACCCCGCTTCAACTGTCAGGGTCAGGTTGATAATACTGTCGCAACCGTTCGAAGTGACCAAAATGTTTTGATAAACACCGTTTTCTGAATAAGTCGAGTCTCCGACCTGGAAAGATTGTCCGTCACAGATGGTCGCCGTCACCGCTGACAGAATGGGCGGCAACACTGTCAGGTCCAGATTAACGACACTGTCGCAACCGTTGGATGCTGTCAAAGTGGTTTGAAACACGCCACTGTCGATATAAGTCGTATCGCCGACCTGGAAGGATTGGCCGTTGCAGATAGTCGCCGTCACAGCCGATTGAATGGGCGGCAACACCGTCAGGTTCAGGTTGACGATGCTGTCGCAACCGTTGGATGCGGTCAAAGTGGTTTGAAACACGCCACTGTCGATATAAGTCGTATCGCCGACCTGGAAGGATTGACCGTTGCAGATAGTCGCTGCTATTTCCTGCTGGATAGGCGGCAAAACGGTGAGGTTTAAGGTAACGATGCTGTCGCAACTGTTGGATGCGGTCAAAGTGGTTTGAAACACGCCGCTATCGGAGTAAGTGGAGTCTCCGATCTGGAAGGATTGACCGTTACAAATTGTCGCTGCTATTTCCTGCTGGATAGGCGGCAACACGGTGAGGTTTAAGGTAACGATGCTGTCGCAACCGTCGGGTGTGGTCAAATCTTCCTGATATTGACCGCTTTGGGTGAAAACGGACGCGCCGAGCGTGTAGGACTGGCCGCTGCAAATCGTCGCAGACAATGCCTGCTGGATAGGCGGCAACACTGTGAGGTTTAAGGTGACGACGCTGTCGCAGCCGTTCGTTGCTGCCAGAGTGGTTTGATAAACGCCGCTGTTCGTATATGCGGTGTCTCCGACCTGGAATACTTGTCCGCTGCAGATGGTCGCCGTGAGCGATTGCTGGAAGGTTGGCAAAACGGTCAGGTCAAGGTTGACGATGCTGTCGCAGCCGCCCGGTGTTATTAATATGGCCTGATACAAGCCCGTAGTGGAATACGTAAAGTTGCCCACATAATACGATTGCCCGCTACAAATATTTGCCGTGATGTTGTTTTGAATGGGCGGCAAAACAGTCAGGTTGAGGTTGACGATACTGTCGCAGCCGTCCGGCGCTACCAGCACTCCCTGATAAAAACCCGTAGCGGAATACGTAAAGTTGCCCACGTAATACGATTGACCACTGCAGATCGTGTCCGAAATGTTGTTTTGAATGGGCGGCAACACGGTCAGATTCAGGATGACTATGCTGTCGCTCCCGTCCGATGCTATCAATAAGCTTTGAAAAATACCGGTTGTAGAGTAAGTGAAATTACCGACGAAATACGACTTGCCGCTACAGATCGTATCCGTCAGGTAAACCGTATCGCTTAACATCTGATTTGGCGTGTTCCAATTCATTTTTTCAGGCTGATGTGCCCCGTAAGCACTGTTGGAAGAGCCATATATGAATAACATGCCTGTGAAGAGGAGGAAAAGTAGTTTCATATTCTCCGGTTTAATAAAAATTTCTGTGTTCGGGCAAAGGCAAGTTTATGAAAAAAAATCAAAACCGGTATACAATATCTAACTTGATACAGACCCGCGAGGTTTTTCTAATTTTGCCGGGTATTAAAACAAGCCCGGCAATGATGCCGCCATCATAACAATCAAACCGGCAATTGAATGCTGCTTGCAATCTCTCCCATCGACGGCCGCTATGCCGCCCATACAAAGGAACTCGCCGCCTATTTCAGCGAATACGCGCTGATTCGCTACCGCGTCTTTGTTGAGATCCAGTATTTTATCGCGTTGTGCCAATACGGTTTGCCCCAGTTGGCAAGTTTCGAGGACGATAAAATCGACGAACTGAACGGGTTATTTGAAAACTTCAGCGCAGCCGATGCGGAACAGATCAAAACCCTCGAACGCACCACCAACCACGATGTGAAAGCGGTTGAGTATTTTCTCAAAGAACGTTTCGACGGGCTCGAACTCGGCCATTTGCGCGAGTTCGTACACTTCGGCCTCACCTCACAGGACATCAACAACACCGCCACGCCGCTGCTTTTTAAAAACGCTTTGCAGGACGTTTATTATCCCTTGTTGCAGCGCCTGCGTGATCAACTCGAACAAATGGCGCAGGATTGGGCGCGGGTGCCGATGCTCGCCCGCACCCACGGCCAGCCCGCTTCGCCGACCTTGTTGGGCAAAGAGTTCCGGGTGTTCGTGGAGCGCCTCGACGTGCAACTCGATATGTTGAAGCAAATTCCGCACCGCGCCAAATTCGGCGGGGCAACGGGCAATTTCAACGCCCACTACGCAGCCTATCCGGACTATAACTGGCAACAATTCGGCGATGATTTTGTGCGCGAATTCCTGGGGCTGGAACGCTCCCAATTCACCACGCAAATCGAACACTACGATTGTTTTGCCGCCCAATGCCAGGCGCTCAGCCGGATAAATACGATCCTGATCGACTTTTGCCGCGACGTATGGACATACATTTCAATTGAATATTTCCGGCAACGGACGGTGGAGGGCGAGGTTGGTTCCTCCGCCATGCCGCACAAGGTGAATCCGATCGATTTTGAAAACGCCGAGGGCAATCTTGGCCTGGCAAACGCTGTTTTTCAGCATCTTGCAGAAAAACTACCCATCAGCCGCTTGCAACGCGACCTGACCGATTCGACCGTGCTGCGCAACATCGGTGTGCCGGTGGGACATACCCTTGTGGCATTCAAATCCCTCCTGCGAGGCCTTGGAAAACTGACACTCAACGAAGGCCAACTCTTCGACGACCTCGAAGACAATCAGATGGTCATTGCCGAAGGCATCCAGGTTATCCTGCGGCGCGAGGGGTACCCGCAACCCTACGAGGCACTCAAAGCCCTCACGCGTGGCCGGTCGCTGGTGACGCGGGAGATTTTACACGAATTTATCGACGGCCTGGAAGTGAGCGACGAGGTGAAAGAAGAATTAAAACGGTTGACGCCGCACAACTACGTGGGAGTGTAATGAACGATGAGTTATGAGTTATGAGTTATGAGTTATGAGTTATGAGTTATGAACGATGAACTATATGTTATGGTGATGAACGATAAATGATTAATTATCATGGATTTTGTTCCAGTCATTGTGATTCATCCTCCACGTTCATCGTTCATAACTCATCGTTCATCGCTCATAACTCATCGTTCATCGCTCATAACTCATCGTTCATCGCTCATAACTCATCGTTCATCGCTCATAACTCATCGTTCATCGCTCATAACTCATCGTTCATAACTCAATTTATTGCTTTACTAAACGTATCGGCGCACTTTGGCTGCCGTTGCCGCGCAGTGTGGCAAAATAAACGCCCTTCGGCCAGTTGTTGCCGCAAAGAGCCGTGCCGGCGTCGGCGCCCAACTGTTGCGTATGAACGGTCTGGCCCAATGTGTTGCGGACTTCCAGCGTCAGGTTTTGCGCCTTCGGCCAGTCGTAGCGGATGGTAAAATCCGTCGCCGAAGGATTGGGCGCCGCCTGCATGTAAGCGTTGGTATCGATATCCGGTTGTGTTCCTGATGCTTTGACCGGCACTACCTGGAAGATATCAACCGCTGCTTCCACAAAGTGGCCGGGATCGTCGTCGGTAGCGATAAACTGGACCCGAACGTCGTCGGTGAGCGTGATGTAGTCTTTCAGGTGAATCTCTTCCGAAAAATGCCATTGGCTGGCCGAAACGCTTTCGGTTAAAATTGTCACGGTCTGATTTCCGTTTGTCACGCGGATTTCCAACTGGTCGTTGGGCGGTGACCCCTGGCCGCCGGCGTTGAAAAACCAGTACCAAAAAGTCAGTACTGCGTCCTCGTATCCGGCTAATTTCATAGGCGGGCTGGTGAGCGTTACGGAGCCATCGTCCACATCGTCGCTGCCGGCCTGACCGCCGCCGTTGCCGGTTACGTAACATTCGTCGTTGTTGTCGGTAGCGACGTCGAATTCCGGGTTGGAGAGATTGCCCTGCGAAGTAGTTCCATCGGGTTCGCCGCGTTCCCACAAACCTAAAGTGGCGGTCGCTTCGGTCGTCCAGCCCAAATCGGCCTGAAAATCATCGTAGTATCCCGGTTTCAGGAGTATGGTCGATGCTTCACCTCCGGTAATAACTGTCTCAGAAACCAGATAGCCCCATTCCCCCTCTCCCACGATTGCATCATAATCGCCGCTCGCCACACAGTCGACTCCAAACTGACCATTCGCATCGGATTGAATCGTAAATGTCCCGTCCGGGCCGGTAAGGGTGACCTTGGCATTCGCTACAGGCACGAGCGTACCTTCTTCCAGTACCACCCCATCGATGTCGGTGACATTGGAAGGTTGCAGTGTAAGGTTCAACAGTGTTACTTCCGCCGTTGCAAGTGTGACATCGAGCGTCTGACTGATGAAACCCGGTTTGCTGACGGTCACTTGAAAACTGCCCGGCTCGACTTGCCCGGTTTTAAAAATCCCGGCATTGTTGGTGACAGTGTTAATCCATGGGTTATTGCTGTTCACTTCGATGGTGGCCCCGATCATGGGTTGGTTGTTGCAGCCGTTTATAATTTTTCCTTCCAGATAACAGGCGCGGACGTAAGTTGGGGTGAGGACAAAAAGTTTTCCGACTGCGTTGTTATTATCTTGCGGAATATTGGACACCACGATGTTTCCGGAAGGCAGAAAAGGGAAAACACCCCAACATCCGTTGAATAAATAATCGTTGCCACCTGCCCAAGTGTCGTACCAGCCTGTAATTACATGATTGTCAGGACGGTGCACGTCTGAAATGACCATGCCGTCGGTGTACCACGAAGTGATAGCCCAGTCGTTAAGCACATGCACATTATGTCCAATTGAACTATTGCCGTCGTTGGTGGAAACGCGGTCGAGTTCGATGATGTCCTGCGGATCGCTGATGTCGTAGGAAGTTACGAAAGAAGGTGTTTCCTCATCCGTAGTAAGAATATGTTTGTGGTCGTCGGTCAACCAAGCATTATGAGTAAACTTGCCGGGTGTTTGCACCGTACCCAGCAGCACAGGGTTTTGCTTGTTGCTCATATCTACAATGGACAGCAGGCCGCTATAAATATGGCAGGCATAAAGCGTGTCGTTTTCAGCATAGCCGTCGTGGACGTATCCAAGTGCGTCGAATTTACCCACGTATGTCGGGTTGTAAGGGTCGGCGTTCAAATCAAGCACTTTGGCGGCGCCACCCAAAAAGTCGCCACCATACAGATAGACAAATCCCTTTTTGGTATCAATATGAAGTGCGTGGATTTCGTTGATGTGCCCTGCAATTGCACCGTCACCGGTATAAAAATGGTAGTTCAAATTCGGACTTGGTAATGCGCTCAAATCAATGATTTGTAAGCCCTGACCACCTTCTGAAGTAACATAAGCGTAATGATTGTAAGTCTTGATTTCTTTCCAAAGGTTGCTCGGGCCGGGAATTTGAACGATGTTCACCGGGTTGGCCGGGTCGGTCACATCAACTACGATCATGCCGTTTCTAGCGCCCAGTAATGCGTATTCGCGCCCGCCTTGTGCGTAGCCGCAAATGTTTGCTAGGGTCTGGCCCGGAAACTCCACCGTGGAGCGGAGTTGAAGATTAAAATTTTGAGCAAAAGCAGGCAATGCGGCCAACAGGAGCATTGACCACAGCAGATTTTGTAATAAATTTTTCATTGAAATTTAATGAATTGAGGGCCTTTGGCGATGAGCCTTTGGCCGTTAGCAGGAAAACACAGTCAAGTTTTGCAAAAGCCAATGGCTAAAAGCCAACGGCAAACAGGCGGCAAATGTAACACGACCTTCGACATTTGAATGTCATTTCCGCGTTACAATCGCTACGGTAAGTCGGCTAATGCACGACAGTTCCCCTTTTTATCTCTTTTGCATCACTTCGGATTAATTACGAGCCGAAATTAAAGGAAGGGAAGATTACAGAAGGCATAAAAATTCTTACATTTTTAAATGAAAAAGGGTTTTATGTTAAACTATGCAATTGCTGTGTTAAAAAAATCTGAAAGATTAAATTTAAAAAAAAAGTCATACCTTGTGTAAATCTTTTAACTATTTTAACTACATATGCAATGAAAAAAATCCATTTTTTGCTCGCCTTTTTTTTTCTCATTATTTCTTGCGAAAGAGAAGCCCCTAATGAGTATGGGGACGAAGGGCAGAGTCCCTCAATTAGTTCTGCTGAATCAAGAACTGACTCGTATTATCAACAAGTAACACCAAGTCAATCGCCTTGTGATGATGCGCCAAGATTTCCATTTCCTGTCCCAGTAACCTCAGAATCTTCACCAGCATTATATTTCAAACTTAGTTCATTGGATTGTCCCAATTGCTTAGAAGTTACCCTCAATATTAAAGGTACAGAAACCCTCAGCCCTCTAAGTACCTTGGTTTTTTCAACCGAAGTTGTTTTGAGCGCAACTACTTGGAAACCTGTATATATTCCAAGTAACTGTTACATTCATTTTGAATTAACTTGTTCAGCCATTTCTGAAATTCGATCTGAGTCGGAGCTTTGCGAAGTCGATTTTTGTGTTAGTGAGTACGGGTGGCAAAATGGAGGGGAATTTTTACATCAGCCATTAGATGTTCCTCTTACGATTGCATGGCATAGATTTGCACCCTACGGCCAAGTTTATGCTTATCCTCAGTTTATTATCGACACTTGGTGTACTTGGCAGCTTAATTACGAACTTGAATCGGGTGCTTCTGAAATTGATCAGCTAGGTATGGTTTACACGGGTATTTCCCCAGCATCTGCAATAAAAATTGCTAATAATCCCCCTGCTCCTTCCGGTAGTTTTTATTTGTATCCAGTACATGATGTACTTAATGGCTATAAATGTGTTGCTATTAAGGCAAGTACTGCTGATACGGATTTTTGTTACTCTATTATTAATACAGCCTCACCTAACCCTAGTCCACACATTTGGGGATGGGGTGATTCTCCTAACATAGCATCTTCCCATTGTCAAATTTGGACAAGTGCAACTACTTCTACTGTTAATTGCCCAGACGAGTAGATTTTCCAGTACAAATATTTGATAAGTCACTCATAAGTAGGATGAGATAATTTTTCCATGGAAAAATTATCTCATCCTACTTATGAGAATTTTATAATGGTTTTGCCTAACCCTTTCAAAACTATGATCGTTTTATGAGTATGTATTTTGATTTATGGGATAACCCAATTGAAGATTTGTAAGATGTATTTTCAGAAGATGATTAGATTGGATACTTATGTGGCCAAGGTAGTTACCACTTCTTTTAGACAATTCAGGGAAGGCAGCTAGATTAGACATTAGTTACAATCCATTTGAGAACACAATCAAAAGGTTGCCTGATGACCTTCGTCTGCTGCCCACCGTGTAAGAACAAGCGGCATTGTAAAGAGATATCCGGTAGCCGAATATCATTTCCGCGCTACAATCGCTACGGTAAGTCGGCTAATGCACGACAGTTCCCCCTTTTCATCGCGGATTTCGATTTGCCAGACGTGTACTTGCCGCCCGATTCGAACGGGCCGGCACACACCCGTGACCATTCCGCCCTCGCGCACGCTTTTCAAATGGTTGGCGTTGATTTCGAGTCCGACGCAGGCTTGGGCGCTCATTTCGCCAAGACAAAGTGTACTGGCTACGCTGCCAAGCGTTTCGGCCAGCGCCACGTTGGCGCCGCCGTGCAGGATTCGGTATGGCTGAACCGTTTTTTCTGTGACGGGCATCGTGGCGGTGAGAAAATCGTCGCCGATTTCGGTGAAAACGATGTCGAGCATTTCGCCCATTGTATTGTGATTGAGGGCATTCAGCCCTTCGAGGGTGGCGGGTTGATTCCAGATTTTTGACATGGCAGGGTATGGAACAGGCGCTCAGGTTTTTTGTTCTTTTGCATTTTAGAAGCCGGCAACTTATTACCCTTGCATCGCTGATAACTACCTTAAAACACCATTAAATTGCCATTAAAAAAATCTTCCCAGGGAGCCCTATTCAAAATAAAGCGACTAAATGGGTAGTTTTGCAATTCTAACCTGAACGATCTTTTCCATCATTTCAAACTATATTCCATGCGTACAACAATCAAATTCATCATTTTCCTCTGCATCGGACTTGCGATGACCTCCTGCGTCGCCAAAAAGAAATACGTATCGCTCCAAACGGAGCTGGATGCCGCCAACAAGGATTTAGGCAAGTGCGGCGAAAGCCTGAACGAAGCCCTGAACAAACTGACCGCCTGCGAAAGCAATAAAGAAAGCCTCCGGGGTGAGTTAAACACTTGCAAGAATGCGCTCCAACTGCGTGAGGAGCAGATGCAGGATATGCGCTTGCAGATCGACGATTTCAAGGCGCAACGGGACAAACAACTGACCCAGGTGGGCGACCTGACCGTATTATCCCAATCAGCCAATGATAACATTAAGGAAACGCTGGCTCAATTGGAGCGCAAAGACAAGTACATCCACCTGTTACAAGCTGCCAAAACGAAAGCGGATTCCATCAACCTGGCGCTGGCGGTCAATCTGAAAAGCGTACTCAGCGAGGGCCTCGACGACAAGGACGTAGAAGTAAAAGTGGACAAAACGGTTGTGTTTGTCAACCTGTCCGACAAAATGTTGTATCAGAGCGGCAGCGCAAACCTGACGCCGCGCGCCAACGAGGTGCTGGGTAAAATCGCACAAATCATCGAATCCAGACCTGAACTGGAAGTGATGGTGGAAGGCTACACCGACAACGTGCCGATCAAAAATGCCTGCATGGAAGACAACTGGGACCTGAGCGTGAAGCGCTCCACCTCGGTCGTGCGCGCCCTGCAAAAGAATTTCAAGGTCAATCCCAACCGCCTGATCGCTGCGGGCCGGGGCGAATACAATACCCTGGCTACCAACACCACGGAAGAAGGCCGTGCCACCAACCGCCGCACCCGCATCATCATTCTTCCGAAGATCGATCAGTTTTATGATCTGTTGAATCCGAACAACGTGCCGAATAAATAGGTGCAGATACGGTCAACCCCACCCCCGGCCCCTCCCCCACTGGGAGGGGTGACGCGGCGCACTCTACGTCACCCCTCNNACGTCACCCCTCCCAGTGGGGGAGGGGCCGGGGGGGGGGTGACACGTGTGCTGCAAGGTTCTAATTCAATACACCCTCAACCGATAACCATTACCTGAACGGGTCTTTAAATTTTTTATCCGAAAGAAAATCCCAGTCGGTGAGCGTATTCAGAAATTTTTTGAGCGCCATCTTGTCCGCTTCGGTCAGGTTCATGCGAACCGGCTCCGCGTCGGACTCCCAACCCGCCCGCAGGGAAGGGTGAAGGTTGGGGTTTTTCCGGATGCCGCTGTTGTAGTGTTCGATCACTTCATCGAGTGTTTGAAACCGCCCGTCGTGCATATAAGGCGCGGTGACGGCGATGTTGCGGAGCGGAGGTGATTTGAAAACTCCGAAATCCTGAGGTTTATTCGTGTGGCCGCCGATACCGGCATCGGGTTTTTCTCCCTGTTCAAGTCCGTTGTCGGCGCTTATGAATAACACTTGCTGATTCAGCGAAGTGGTATGACAGTTGACGCAGTGTTTCGTAAAAAGAAATTTTCCCAGGTTTTCTTCTATGGTGAAAGTGGGCAAATCCAGCGACCAAAAATCGTTGGTGCCTGCTGCCGCCAGCGATTGGTCGAATCGGGACAGGCTGTTTTTCATGCTGCGCAAAAACATGCTCAGGCTTTGCATTACCCTGAGTTCGGTGATTTCGGGGTCGCCAAAGGCTTTTTCAAACAACCAGGGGTAAAAGTCGCGTTGTTTTGCGGCCGTCAACACCTGGTACATGCTCATACCCATTTCAACTTCATTGCCAAAGGTGGCGCGGCACTGCGCCGTGAGGTTTGTGGCGCGTTTGTCCCAAAATAAACCCTGGTTGGAGAAATTTTGAGCGTCAAAAAAATTTGCCAGGTCCGACAAGCCGTACTTTGGCTCGAACGGGAATATGCCGAGCGCCATGGAGTTGCGCTCCGTCCGGCGGCCAAAAACACCCTCGCTAAACGCTACTTTGTCGCTAAATGCAAATTCCTGCTTGTGGCAGGAAGCGCAGGAAATTTTCCCGTCGGCGGAGAGGTTTTTGTCGTAAAAAAGGACTTTTCCGAGCGTGGCCTTGCTGTTGTCTTTGTCGGAAGGAAAACCGAACAGGATGGGCGTTTCTTCCAAATCAAGGTAGGGTGCGACGAGTTGGCTGAACGACAGGTCGGGTTCATCGAGCAGCGTGCCGGTGATGGCAGGCTCGTTCTTGGAGCAAGCCGCCAAAAACACCAACAGCGACGAGAGACAAAGAAGTTGTTTCATACCGATTGATTTGATGTTTGAAAAAAGTGGTTTTGCCTGTGTTTGGCAGGGAATGCCGGGAATGTTGGGGATAAACTTAATAAAAATTAAGATTCAATAGATTTCCAGACTACTATCAATCTCCTCCAGCCGCCCGCTCAACGCTGCGTACCGTTCGTTGAACTTTCCTATCTGTGTCTCCTCGTTCGCCAGCAGGGCGTCTAATTCACCGAAATTTTCGTCGATGCGGCCTTTGATGATATGCACGTAAGTGCGCAGTTTGGTATCGAGTTCTTCCGACATCCGGGCGCGACCACCGGCGATCTCTTCGTCGTAACCGTTGATGATCTTGCGGCGCTGCAAGCCTGCGGTGACGCCCGCGAACAATAAACCCACGCCCGTGAGGATGCCGCCCGTCACGTCGAGCACCGTTATTTTTGTAACCCCGGCGAGGATCATCCCGATAATGGCGGCGCCGCTGCCCGCCGCGATGTTGGACGAAACGTTGGTGTCTTCCGGGAAAAGCCGGGCGTCGGTGAAGTTTTCGGAGCGCGAAATGAAGCGCGAGAAGGCTTCCTGCAATTCCTTCAGTACGGCGGAGCGTTTGTCGGCGATATCCTCGAAAATGTAGGAATCACTTTTCACCACCGTGCTGCCGGCGCGGATTTTCAGGTCGATCATCTTGGCCATTTGCTGCACCGTGTCGGCCAGGTCCACCACACCTTCGTTGAGTTTGATCTTGAGTTCGCCGTTGAGTTGCAGTTCGAGTTTTTTCGTCAGTTCGTCGAGCCAGTCCCTGATGGAGGCTTGTTTGCGGAAAATGCCCTTGACCGAACGCACGAGCATGGACGGGAACGACAGCCCGCCGGAGAGTTCGTCGCCGATGCCTTTTGTGATGCGGTCGTAGCCGTTGAGCAGGTTTTCGATGAGCAGGCCGACCTGGTGGTTCGACTTTTTTTCCTGGTTATCGAGCGTTTGGCGGATGTCGAGGCGGAAAGCCGTGTCCGCCCGGTATTGCTCGGCGCGGGTGTCGAGGTCCTGGCGGATGCGCTCGAGGATATTGCGTGAAGTCGTGAGGTTGTTTTTCAGTTTCAGCGCCGCGCCGCGCCCGCCGGTGACGTGGGTTCGGATATAGTCGCGCACGGATGAGAAGCCACTTGCGTCGTAGCGGTGTTCGAGTTCGGCTTTGGCGCTGGTGGTGAAAATGGCCGGTTCGGTCATGCCTTTTTTCAGGGCATAGTCGTACAGGCCGCGCTCGTTCACCGCCAGGTCTTCCGGCGACAGCAGGTCTTTTTGCTGCAGGACGAAAATGATCTTTTTGTGCCAATCGCGGTGGATAAAGTCGAAAAAGTCCCAGGCCGACTGGCGGTATGGGTTTTTAGCCTCAAAAACAAAGATTACGAGGTCGCTGGCCGGGATAAAATTCTCGGTGATTTCCTGGTGACGCTCCACGATGGAGTTGGTGCCGGGCGTATCCACGATGGCGATGTCGCGCAGGATTTCGACGGGCAACAGCACTTTTTTCAGATATGGATTGACAATGATGACCTGCTCTGTTTCGCCGTACAGGATTTGCTGGATGGTGTCGGTCATGGGCTGCGGCGCGACGGGGCATATCTCCCTGTCTGCATTGAGCAGGGCGTTGACAAAACTGCTTTTGCCGGCCTTCACCTCGCCGACGATGACGAACATAAACGGCTCGGTCATGCGGTTGCGCAGTTCGCCGACGGCGGCGGCCAGGTCTTTGTGGCCGATTTCCTGGCTCAGGTTCTGCAAGTCTTTTACTAAATCTTCGACCTGTGCGCGGAGGGCCTGGGTGCGTTGGTTGAGAATCATGGAGCTAACGTACCTAAAAATCTGGAAAACAAGCGGCTACAAGAGTTTGCGCAAATACAGTTCAAACCTTGGGCATGTATCCTCTCCTATGGGTTTATCCCGATTTTTCAAGTGGGGTTGAGGTTTTGAGCGAAACCTTTTTTGAAAAAAAACATCTATATCGAGCGGTAACTACCTAAATTTGCGCACTTGTCGCCCGAAATAACCAAATTTTTTCATTGTCATTTTTTTAAATATTGATATTCAGGTTTTTATAAAAAGTATCGAATGGACAGGAAACTCATCGGAAGGGCAAACGAACAAACCACATTATTAGCAGCACTGAACTCCCTGGAGCCGGAAATGGTGGCAGTCGTCGGCAGGCGACGAGTGGGGAAGACATTTTTGATAAAAAGTACCTTCGCCGATCGTATCGCTTTCGAGGCGACGGGTGTGCAAAACGCCGGCCATGCCGAACAATTGCAAAATTTTGCATTCCGAATCAACAAGACTTTTTATAAAGGAGCAGCGAAACTGAAACCCAAAAATTGGCTCGAAGCTTTTCAAATGCTCATTCTTGCCTTTGAAAAGCAGGCTTTTTCTCAAAAAATGGTGGTGTTCCTCGACGAACTCCCGTGGTTCGATTCCCGGAAATCCGGTTTCCTGCGCGCGCTCGGTTTTTTTTGGAACAGTTGGTGCGTTGACCAAAATGTCGTGGTCGTGATTTGCGGCTCGGCTGCCTCCTGGATGATAGAACATGTGGTCAACGATCGGGGCGGTTTGCACAACCGAATCACGCGGCGGATCGATTTGCAACCCTTTACTTTGCACGAAACAGAACTTTACCTCCAAAATCGTAACACGCGACTCGATCGCTATCAAATTTTGCAAATTTACATGGTTTTTGGAGGCATTCCGCATTATTTGAAGGAAATCGAGCCGGGGAAAAGTGCCGTTGAAAACATCGGGCGCACCTGTTTTTCGCCTGGCGGCACACTGGCGAACGAGTTTCAAAACCTGTATCCCGCTCTTTTTGAAAATGCCGCCAACCACAGTGCAGTTGTCCGTGCGCTCGCCCAAAAATGGAAGGGCATGACCCGCAGCGAGATTGTCCGGACTGCCGGGTTGCCGGACGGCGGTAAAACTTCCGAGGTTTTGCAGGAACTTTTGTTTTCAGGTTTTATCAGCCGCTATCAGCCCTTCGGCAAGGTCAAACGGGAGGTACTGTACCGGCTGACCGATGAGTATTCCCTGTTTTATCTGCATTTTATCGAAAATAAGCCCATTTTGGGCAACGAATGGTGGCAAACGTACATTCAGACTGCCGCTTTCAAAGGCTGGTGCGGGTATGCCTTCGAAAACGTTTGCCTGAAACATTTACTTCAAATCAAAAAATCGCTTGGTATTTCCGGGATTTATGCTGAACCGTCCGCCTTCGCTTACCCCGGAAGCAAGGACGAAAATGGTTTTCAGATTGATTTAGTGCTCGACCGAAAAGACCAGACGATCAACCTGTTCGAGTTCAAATTTTACAATGCCCCCCTTTCGCTCGACCGGGCGGATGCCGCCGCTCTTCGTGAAAGAATGGAGACTTTCCGGCGGGTCAGCAAGACGAAGAAGCATCTCTTCCTGTCTTTTCTTACCACTTTTGGTGTAAGAAGCAACGAAAATAGCCTCGGTCTGGTGGACAATAACCTGGATGTGAATGTTCTTTTTGAGCCTTGAAATGGCTCTTGATTATTCCATTCTCAAAGTCGGCGAGGGTCATAATGAGAATCTTCCGTTTTTGTCCATTTCAATGCGCAATTCGGGGTTTTCAACGCAGAATTCCATGAACTCTTCGTCCGTGTAGCGCGGCGAAATTTTCAGTTCGTAACCCTTGACGCCGAATTTTTCCAGCAGCAAGCGGATGGACGGGTAGGTGTGGACGTTGCCCATGCGGTGAGAATTTTGGACAAAAATAAGGGAAAAAGTTAAGTCTGACGCGGCTTCGCGGTATTTTGAGTATCAATGGCGAGTGATTGGTTTGCCACCTTGTGTTGTTTTTGGCGACGGTTGATATAAGTGCGGTATATTATGCTTATCATTTTTCATTGGGAAGGTATCTTCGCAACATATCGGCTATCTAAATCCATTAAAGATATAAATGCTTTAAATCTATCAGATTGTGGATTCCCAAATATTGAATTATCACCACTTTCAATTATTCTACCATTATCCATAAAATATACTTTATCTGCAACATTCTTAGCAAAGCCTATTAAATGAGTTGTTAGAAGTATTCCTGTACCTTTTGCTGATAACTCTTTGATTAGTCGCATAACTTTTTCGATATGTTCAACATCAAGTGAGGATGTAATTTCGTCCAAGAGCAGATATTTAGGTTGTAGTAATATTGCTCTAGCAATGGCAACGCGCTGCTTTTGTCCGACAGAAATTTGGTGTGGATAACGTCTTTCTAAGTCGCTAATCCCTAATTTATCTGTTAATTCTTCTAATAAATTTTTCTTCTCCGTTGTAAACTCTTTCTTTATTGGAAGCAACAAATTTTCTTGAATTGTCAAATGCGGAAACAATGCAAACTGCTGAAATACAATTGTACAAAGCGGATATAACTCTGACGTGTCAACATTATTTGAATTCGGAAAAAAATATTTAAATTTATCAATAGTCAAAGTCCCCATATCAGGTTTGTCGACTAATATTAAATTTTTTAGTAAGGTTGTTTTACCACAGCCACTCGGGCCCAAAAGTGAAACAACTTGATTTTCATTGATCTGAATATCAACGTTGTGTAAAATTTTTCTATTTCCTATTGATTTTGAAAGTTCTGTTGCTTCAATCATACTATAAATCTGAAAGTTGCCATTTATAACGTGATTTTAGCCAAAATGCTAAAATATTAAGTGACGCACAAATGATGATGAAAAAAAATGCCAAAGCACTATAAATTTCTACTGGCTTATAGATGTCTGCGTTAATCTGCTGTGCAATTCTAAAAATTTCATTTACTGAAATTAAGCTCGTGAATAAAGTCGCCTGCAATATAGTAACTAAAATAAATATGAGGCTAGGCAAAACTTGTCTATAAATTATTGGCAATTGAATTCTGAGTATAGCTTCTTTATTTTTAAGCCCGCATACTTTTGCAGAGTGCAATAGTTGTATAGGGAAATTTTTTAAAGAATTTGAAACAGCATCCGAAACTAAAAACGTCATTAAAGTAGTTAATGCAAATACAGATGTAATAAATGGATCGATTACAACATCAAGCATATATTGAAGTGGATAGTGTAGCCAAAACAGAAAAACAATTATCGGAATTGACGATAAAATTGTAGAAAAAATATTGCTAGGGATGCCAATTAAAAGTTTCCATTTATAACGGGCTATACCTAACAAAATGCCTATTAATAGCCCAACTGGGTAAATAAATAGGCACATTTTTAGAGTTACACCAATACCTGATAATAACTCTTTGTTATACTTCAACAGGATATCAAATACGGTCATTTATTTTAAGATTTGATATGGTTTTGCAACACGATAATATGAACCTGGATATTTCTCATATTTTGCAAGTAGTTGCTCAACATAGCCACTATTCATAACATCTTCCAAAACTACATTTAACATATGTTCAAATTCCACCTCATTCCGTTTGAACATATAGCAGTTTGCAAAAACTCGTACTGGGCCTTTTTCAGTAACGCATTTTATGGATTTGGCATTAGATGCTAAAAATTTAGAAGCATGAAAGGGTTCCATAAAAACAATATCTGCTTTCTTCGTTACGACATCTAAGAAAGATTGTGAAAAGTCAGTCAATTGTGGTAGCGAAACTCTTGTGGCTTTGGGAAATTGATTTTTTGCAATCACTTCACCTGTGCCACCGTCAATAGTAGCAATCTTCACGCTTTCATTGTTTAGGAGTGAAAAATTGGTTAAATTATCATATGTCTTATCTGATGAGCGTGTATAAATATGAATAGGACTGTAATACAAAGGAGTGCTAAGTGTAGTTAATTTAGCACGCTTTGGGTTTGCCCAGACAGAACTTCCTATCATATCATAGCGGTTAGTTTCAAGCCCTTCAATTTGAGTTGCCCAACCTACTTCCTCAGTCCATTCTACTTTTAAATCAAGGTTTTGGGCTGCTCTTTCAAGTGTTTCAATAAAGACACCTACCAATTTACCTGTACTGTCTTTCATACAACCAGGAGGGTAAATAGTGTATGCAGCTCGAATTTTACCTTCATTTATAACCCGGCTATAAGTAGATTGAGTCTGAGTATTAATCAACGAATCATTGCTCGTGTTGTTACGACAGTTTGGTAATACTATCGAAAAAAAGATTGCTGTGACAGCTGCTGTGCTAATGATTTGCTTTTTCATTGATCAGATTTTTTTTATTAATTTGAAAAAGAATTGCATCCAATAATTTTTTTCGTCCGTTCAAGGCTTCTAATGCAGCATCTAATGATTCTGATAATTTTTTTTCATCTTTTCCTATAACAGTCTTGAACAACTTAACACTTAAGGGGCCGTGACTATCACTATCAACTAATATGTGTCTATTCAAATACCATTTAAAAACTGACATATTTTTTTCAAGTGCTAAATTACTTAAAAATGTTGTAAACATATCTGGAATGATTCCTTCTCTACTTAAGCAAAAAACTGATACTGTTTGATGAAGAGGTGCTTTCGCGTATTTTATTGTAATTTTAACAAACTCTAATGCCTCAACGGGTATATCTGATTGGCTTATTGCAACTTCAAACCTCTTACCTTTTTTTAAAGCATTAATAAACTTGCTTATTGGTTTAGTATCCGCTCCAACTTGTTGCATTGCTCTGAGGTATGTTTCAAAATGACTTGAATGGGTGTTGCCAAGTTCAGTAATATCAGTTTCCTCAGTTGATAGTACTTCATAAACATAACGCCCTAAGCTTGCATCATTTGGGGGTATCCAATAGATAGATGTATTTGTGAGAGCAAGTTGAACTGATTTTAGAAGAGCCATGAAGTCCCAAACGCACCAAACTTGATAAAACATATATATTTTTACATCTTCGGCCGACTTTATTGAAGAATACAGAGGGTGGTTTATTAATTCCTCTGTAATCGCATTTATGGCTTCTGCCTTCCCATTTCCTTGTATATTCAAAAAGTTGTTTATATTTGTCATTGTTTTAATTAGTAATTTGATTTGCAACTACCCAATATGATGAAAATATCTGATAAAAAGTTTCGACAATGAAATCCTCCTTCGACACAAAAGCAGTAACATTATCAATTTTACCAATTGTTTGTTGATTAACAAACATAAATAAACACATTCTGTCGTCTTTTTGCTTTTTCATGCCTTTTTGAGGGATACTAAGAAATATTTGTATTGGGATGTCACCAACCCCTCTAACGTCAACTTTACTTCCTAAATGTTTCAATTCTTCAATCTTCAATTTTTGGTCTTTTATTAGGTGCTCCACAAATTTTAGTTTTACCTCATTATCGTCATTAATATTTTCTATATTTCCTAATGTGTCAGATTTAGGTGCTAGATATAAAAATTTAGTTTTTACTTTTTTATCAGCCAAATGTGCTTGATAAGTTTGACTCAATTCTATTTTTTTAGTATTTCCCTCAAAACCTTGAACAAATACGTTATCTATTGTTTTTTGTAAATAAGCGTTGTTGAATGCGCCTCCATTCCCATTATCAGAAGAAAGTGTTATATATTTAATATTGCCACCTTTTCTTTCCATTTCTGAAGCACATAATCTAAGGTTTTTTCTAATTTTTCTATCTTGTATTCTTTTAAGTTCTTCTAAATGATTATGATAATATTCAACACCGCTCAACTTTTTTAGTTCTTCAAATCCATTTTCTGCTAATCTTTTTTCTACTTCATAGGTTAAAAAGTAACCAAACGATGCTGTTGGATTCATAATTAACAAATCATTCCCTCTTTCCCGTGATAAGTTTATTATGTTTTCGATATTATCTATAATTTCTTGATATGTTGGCGCTGTGATTAAACCTTCCACTCTTATAAGTAGTTTCTTTGTTACGTTATCAATCTCTCTAATATTGCTTGACAGTTCCACTTCTTTCTTCTTATTTCTTCTTTCAATTTCAAGGCTTAAATAAATTCCAATAAGTAAGGTAATAATCCCGCCAATTAGACCTGATACATCAATTTCCTTAACGTATTGATGCCATGCCATATGATTATTTGTCGGAATAAAGTAAGGTGCCTTAATGCAAGTAGTATCTGTAACTTCAACTTTTCCTGTTGCAACTTCTGTTCGATGGATCAGCATATCATATTTCACAACCAAACAGTAAATTAAAAATAGAGTAAATAGTATAAGCAAAACCCATAGCATAATCCTAAAAAACGAAAATAATCTGTTTATATTTTGTTCAGACACATATTGTATATTTGTTCCCATTTTTTATCTATTTTCATTGTATTAGACTCTGTTCAACCGCTTCCCAGCACCTAACCTAACTTAACTTACATGAAAAATCGCTATCCGCCCGCTGGTTAATGGGATTAGTGCGTGCAAGCACGAAATTATATCAGTTGGGTGTACTCAGCTGCTAGTGGATTTGGAGTAGGATGTCAAAGTGGTTGTTTGAAGGTGCAATGTCGGGGTTTTTTGTTCAAATATCCAAATCATCGAGAGGGCTTTTGATTTTTTTTCAACTTTTTCACGAAAAATATGGATAACGACAATGAAAAATCAATTCGCCTACACCTTCTCTTTCTCTCTCGGTGTTCGTGGCGCAATTTTCATCCCCGCCCATCAAACATATCCACCACCGCCAGCATATCCTCCGGCAGTTTACCCCTCACAAAAACCGCCATTTCTTCCGGTATCTCCCCATAAAAAGCCCCCGCAATGCTGCCTGCGATACAAGCCTGTGTATCGGCGTCGCCGCCCAGCGAGATAGCGAGGCGGATACTGCTTTCCAGATCGTCGCTTTCCAGAAATGCCTGAATAGCCTCCGGCACAGAGCCCTGACAACTTTCGTCGAAGCCGTAATACGGTCGGATTTCGTCCAGCGTCCGGTCGAGCGGATAGCCGATCTTGTCCCGGATGAATTGCCGTATGGTCTCTTTGCTTTCGCCTTCGCGGGCGAGAAATATGGCGGCGGCTACCGCCTGCGCTCCTTTGATGCCTTCCGGGTGGTCGTGCGTCACGGCGGCGCTTTTTTCGGCATTTTTAAGCACACTTTCCATCGTGTTGAAAAACCACCCGACCGGGCTGACCCGCATGGCCGAGCCGTTGCCCCAACTGTAGTACGGTTTGGTACTCTTTTCCTGCAACCAGCGTCCGAAATTGCCCCCGTAGCCCGAGTCCGGGTATTTGCGGCCCCAATAGTGAAAGGAGGTGACGTAGTCGAGGTGGTGCAGCAAGGCATCGGCGACGGCGATGGTCATCACCGTATCGTCGGTAAAGAAACACTTCGGATTGAAAAGCGGGAAGTGTGTGGTTTTCAGTCTGTTCCATTCAAAAACGGAACCGAAGACGTCGCCGGCGATGGCGCCCAGCAAGATGTTTTTCATGTATGGCGGTGGCTTGTGCGCAATGCCGTTGACTTAAGGTTATTCGACAGGATTTACAAGATTTACAGGATAAAAAACACTCTACAAATCCTGTTAATCTTGTAAATCCTGTCAAAAAAATTTGTCGTGGTGCTTAAGTCAACGGCATTGGGCTTGTGCGATGTTAATTTGTCGAACAAAAGTGGCCGTTTACCGGCTCAGGTGCCGGGCACAGGCGTTACCGGAGGCCAATCTTTTCTATTTTATCCCCGATAATAAATTGTTTCATTTCATTTTCAAGCAGGCTGAAGTCTTGTTTGCCGACCGTCCGGATACACGCCCCGTCTTTGAGCAAATGGATCTCATTGCAGGTGTCGTGAAGCGTTGAAAAAATATGCGATGAAATCAGGATGGTCTTGCCCAGTTCTTTCAATTTGAGTATGATTTCTGTAATAATGATGTTGCTTTGAATATCGACACCATTGAAAGGTTCGTCGAGGATAAAACAATCGTTTTCCTGGAGTAGTATGGCCGTTAATGCGAGTTTCTTTTTCATACCGGTCGAATACGTAGAAGCGTACTGGTCCAACGGCAGGCCGAATATATTCCGCTCAACCATGTCGCCGGGCGCTTTTTTTCGCGCGTTGCAAAGCAGTTGAATGTATTCGCTGCCCGTCATTTTGGAAAAGAAAAAGGGATCGGTCAGTAACAAACCCAGGTGATTTTTAAGAATGCCTGAATCGGAGGATATTTCTCCCGTATATTTTTCCAATCCTGCAATGCACCTGAAAAGGGTGGTTTTACCGGCTCCGTTTTCTCCGACGATACCATAGACCTTTCCTTTTTGAAAATGCAGATTAATGTTTTTCAGGGCATGTTTGGCGCCGTAATGTTTGTTTAAGTCCTTGATCCTTATCATTCCAGGATGTGATTGAGGCGTTTGACGGATTGCAGGTAAAAAATGGGGATTACAATCAGGATGACCGGCGGCACTTGGATGCAGATCACGACCAATAGTATCTGTGGCAAATTCATAGGGTTGGGATAAGCAGAATATTTGGCAAGAATGATGGTCGTCAGAGCGGCATAACCTGCCAGTTGGATCAGCAGTAAAATGTCAGTTTGTGCAAAGAAGAAAAACAGGAGCGCAACGACAACCGGCATGCTGAGCAGCGTCGAATGGATGATGGCAGTCCATATTTTGTGGATCAGGAATTGCCCGGGCGACATGCTGAACGACCACACAAAATATTCATTTTCGGGTTTTGTATAAAACGTCAGCGCAACCAGAAATACCAGCGCCAGCGAAAATACTCCGAGATTGAAATTGCCGACCGAAACGGCCATGAAGGTCAGAAAATAAGCGAAGGCAATCAGGTAAAATGTTGCCCTGAACCCGATGGAAAATTCGAATGGCCTTTTTGAAAAAGGTGTTGGAATTACGATGTTGAAATTGTTGCCGAATCGGAAAAAGGCCAGCAAACCCATTGTCGTAATTACGATAAACATCGCGACAAACAATGCTTCAGAGGCCAGAAAAAGCAAAAACGGCGTTGCAGCGATCCAGTTCTCCACAAGTCTCACCTTCAGATAGTCTTTGCTGCTGAAGCAGGACTTCAGAAAATCGTTTCTTTTGGTTTCACCCAGTTGGGCAGCCACACCAATGGCAATCAGCATATAAATGTATTCGGCAAATTCAGTTTTGTAGAAAAGATATAACGAAAACCCGAAAAATCCCGGGAGTGCCAGGAAATACCCCAGCACCGGGTGAATACCGAAGTCGGCAAACTTTCTGTTGGTGCGTTTGTATTGAAGTTGAAAATATGATTTCACAGGCGCCTGCAGCATGTTATTAGGGTGCAAATATAGTTGGAACAAACGTACCCGGTTTTGCTGAAAATCGTCTTTGCCCTTCCATGGCTTTTTGAAAACGCTACCTTTGCCGCACTTAAGCGCTGTGACATATTTTTTGACAGGATCAACAGAATTTACAGGATTTGTTGAGTGTTTTTTATTCTGTTAATCTTGTTAATCCTGTCGAAAAGCCTTAAATCAACGTCATTGCCATTTACCCAACAGTATTTATGAACTTCAAATTTCTGTTTCCCACATTCCGCAACCGCTACCTGTTCGTCCGCGAACGCTTGAAAAAATACGCCGGCGCCGAAACCGTCCACCGTCCACCGTCCACCGTCTACCGCGCTTTAAACCTTGGTACCGGCGAAGGTGACTACGACCGGATGATCGCCGCTTATTGCACCGAACTCATTGGTTGTGATGTCAATGAGGAAGACCTCGAGCACGCCCGCTCCCTGAACAAAGACCTGCCGAACCTGCGCTACGAACCCAACAATGCCCTCGCACTGACCTACCCGGACAATCATTTCGACCTCATTGTGAGTTGCGAAGTGATCGAACATGTAGGCAAGCCGGAGCAAATGATCCGGGAAATGTACCGCGTGTTGAAACCCGGCGGCGTGGCGATCATGACCTTTCCCAGCCGCGAATTCCCATTCACTTACGACCCTGTCAATCGCATCTGGCAACTCACTCGCAGCGAAGGCAGCCGGGAGTACGCCATTTCACAAGGCGCCTACGCTTTCGGCCACGAGTACCTGATCGGTTCGGATGATTTCAAAAAATGGGCAACCGGTGCCGGATTCGAGATTGTCGAATTTCAGGGATTGAGCGGGCAATTAGTTGGTCTGGTGGAGATGTACTGGACGGGGATCGCGCAAAGTATTTTTAAAAAAAATGCCCGCAACGTAACGGCGGATACGGGCTCGGGGCTGACGGTACGGCCAGCTTCGACGAAGGAACCTGCGCTGGTTTTTCTCACAGATATTTTTCTTTGGAAAGATAAAGTCCTGTTCGGCTGGGAGAACAGGAGCGTGGGGAAGGGTGTGGTTTTGAGGAAAAATTAGATCGTAGCGCTTTTGGTTTTCACTCACTTTGTCATTACATTTGTCAAAAATTTCGCTGTATGGATACGCTCGTCGCAACACAACCGGATTATGAAACCGAACGTGGAAAGCCTATGCCAAGTCTGAATCATGGAACAATCCAAGCGAACGCAATAGTTGCGTTGGTTAATCGCTACCGCCACCAATATCGCTTTACTTCCGAAACGAGCCTTGACCTGGAAGGCTGGCCTTCCACGCCTGATGTTTTGATTTTTCCTCCTGCTCCGCTTAATCTGAAGGTCGACAAAATCAAAGTTAAAGAACCACCACTTGGGGTCATCGAAATCCTCTCACCGACCCAAAGCCTCAATGATTTGGTAGAAAAAGCCGACCAATATTTTACTGCCGGGGTTAAATCCTGCTGGATCATCATTCCCAGCATGAGTGGCGTGGCAGTATATTCAGCCCCCGGTAAGTACGAGTTTTTCAATGAAAATGACGTAGCAAAAGACGGGGTGCTGGGATTGGAAGTGCCGGTGGCGGAAATCTTCATGTAAAATTTTCTTGCTAAAAACCGAAGCGCGGGTTGCTGTCATGGAAGCAGCCCGCGCTTTTTTATACCTCACACCGCCAAGTTTTCAGCACCAACCCAGGCAACTAGGATGTATTATGATACAGCCTCGTATTCCCCCATCTACCACGCTGAAAACTTGGCGGTGCAAGGCATATCTTTGTCGCGGCCACAACGCAGCGCAATTTAAAAAACACCCATCCAAGGGAATTACGACAAATGGAGAAACAACCCATCCGAATAGCGACCGCTCAATTTGAAAACAAGAGCGGCGATAAAAATTACAACCTCGGTATTATCCGCAGGCTCGCTTCCATCGCTGCCGGACAAGGCGCCCAAGCGGTTGCTTTTCACGAGTGTTCCATCACCGGGTACTCTTTCGCACGTCATTTGTCGAAAGAACAGATGCTCGAACTGGCAGAACCGATCCCCGATGGGGAGAGCATTGCCAAACTTGCAGAGATTGCCGGTGAATTTAACATTACCGTGTTGGCCGGGCTTTTTGAGCGGGACGCTGACGACAGACTATTTAAAGCGTATGTCTGTGCAGATAAAAACGGCCTGGTCGCTAAGTACCGCAAAATTCACCCTTTTATCAATCCTTATCTGTCGCCCGGAACAGAGTACGTTGTGTTTGATCTGCATGGCTGGAAATGCGGAATCCTGATCTGTTATGACAACAATGTGATTGAAAACGTGCGGGCCGTCACGCTTTTGGGGGCGGAAATCATCTTTATGCCGCACGTCACCATGTGTACGCCTTCTCCCCGCCCCGGAGCAGGTTTTGTGGATCCCGTACTATGGGAAAACCGGGAGCATGACCCCACGCCGCTGAAACTTGAATTCGAAGGAATGAAAGGGCGGGCCTGGCTCATGAAATGGTTGCCGGCCAGGGCCTATGACAACGGCGTCTATGCCGTTTTTTCCAACCCGATCGGTATGGACGACGACCAACTTAAAAACGGGTGTTCGATGATCATAGACCCGTTTGGAGATGTACTGGCAGAGTGCCGGGAACTTGGAAATCAGGTAGTTACGGCCACTTTGACTGCCGATAAGTTGGATAAAGCAGGTGGACGCAGGTACATCAGCGCCAGAAAGCCGGAACTATACGGGACTATTTTGAACCGGCCTCATACATCCGAGCAAAAAGTGGTTTGGTTGCATACAGATGAAAATTTGTAATTAGGTCATTAGGAGTCATTAGGAGTCATTAAAAGTCATTTTTTCGATTCGAAAAACCTTGTTTCATAGGGTTTTACAAATTACTACAAATGACCCTTAATGACTTTTAATGACTTATGCGACACCCTCTTTTTATCTTTGCCGCCCTGTTTGCAACACTCTGATCTTCATGGACAACAAATTACAAACCCTTCAATCCAAACTCGCCGAATCCAAACTCGGCGGCGGCCAGGCCCGCATCGACGCGCAGCACAAAAAAGGCAAACTCACCGCCCGCGAACGGGTGCATTTTCTGCTCGATCCCGATTCGTTCGAAGAGATCGGCGCGTTGGTTACCCACCGCAGCACCGATTTTGGTATGGCCGAGCAGCAGTTTCTCGGCGATGGTGTGGTGACGGGCTACGGCACCATCAGCGGACGGCTGGTCTATGTGTTTGCGCAGGATTTTACCGTGTTTGGCGGCTCTTTGTCGGAGACTCACGCAGAGAAGATCTGCAAAGTCATGGACCTGGCGGTGAAAAACGGCGCGCCGTTCATCGGGCTCAACGACTCCGGCGGCGCGCGCATCCAGGAAGGCGTGAACTCGCTGGGCGGCTACGCCGATATTTTTTACCGCAACGTGCAGGCCAGCGGCGTCATTCCGCAAATCTCGGCCATTCTCGGCCCCTGCGCGGGCGGGGCGGTGTACAGTCCGGCCATGACCGATTTTATCCTCATGGTGGAAGGCAGTTCGTATATGTTTGTGACCGGCCCCAACGTGGTAAAAACCGTTACGAATGAAGAAGTTACATCCGAAGAACTCGGCGGCGCAAGCACCCACGCCGGCAAATCCGGCGTGACGCACCTCGTGGCTGCCAACGACGTGGATTGTATGGTAAAAATCAAACGCCTGCTTTCCTACATGCCCCAAAACTGCGAAGACAAGGCGCCGCACCTGCCGTACACGATCGGCGACGAATACCGCGAAGCACTTGGCAACATCATCCCGGAAAATGCCAGCCAGCCCTACGATATGCGCGAGGTCATCGTGGGCATTGTGGACCTGGAAACGTTTTTTGAAATCCATGAAAACTACGCGGAAAATATCGTGGTCGGCTTCGCGCGCCTTGCCGGTCGCAGCATCGGCATCGTCGCCAACCAGCCCATGAACCTCGCGGGCGTACTCGACGTGAATTCTTCCAAAAAAGCCGCGCGGTTCGTGCGTTTCTGCGATTGTTTCAATATCCCCCTGCTGGTACTCGAAGACGTGCCCGGCTTCCTGCCCGGCACCGACCAGGAATGGAACGCCATCATCACCAACGGCGCCAAACTGCTCTACGCTTTCTCCGAAGCCACTGTGCCGCGCGTCACCGTCATCACCCGCAAGGCCTACGGCGGCGCCTACGACGTGATGAACTCCAAACACATCGGCGCCGACATGAACTTCGCCTGGCCCTCGGCGGAAATCGCCGTGATGGGCGCCAAAGGCGCATCGGAGATCATTTTCAAAAAGGAGATAGAAGCGGCAGACGACCCGGCAGCCAAATTGTTAGAAAAGGAAAAGGAATACGCCGACACCTTTGCCAACCCCTACCGCGCCGCTGCGCGGGGCTTTATCGATGAAGTGATCCATCCGCGCGAGACGCGGCGGAAGTTGATCAAGGCGTTTGCGATGCTGGAGCACAAGGCGGTAAGCAGGCCGAAGAGAAAGCATGGGAATGTGCCGTTGTGAATAATTCTTTTTCAATAATTTTTATCGAATCATGAAAGACTACCCCCACGACGAGTTTTTCAAATACCTGTTCTCCTTAGTTCCGGTAGTCCGGGAATTTATCACGGTGTTTTTGCCCGTCGACATCGTAAGGCGTCTTGATTTGGACACGCTTTCTCTCGACGACACGGAGTACATCACGCCGGAACTGGCGGCGGTGTATTCGGACAAAGTATATCGTTGTCGGTTGAAAAGCACTTCTGACGACTCATTGCCTATTGAAGCCGCCCTTGCTATATTGCTGGAACACAAGAGTTTCGCCCCGCCGCACCCGCATTTTCAACTGAACGAATACCGGCAACGGATTTGGACGACCCAGACCAATAACAGCGAAAAGCCGCTCATGGTGCTACCGATTGTGCTCTTTCACGGGACGGGGAAGTGGCAAAAGCGGGATATGGCCGACTACTTTGGCAACTTGCCGGAGGAGTTCAAGCCCTATATCGGCGGGNNGGTTCGACTACTGGCTCGTGGACTTGTCGCAATTCAGCGATGCATACCTGCTGAAACTTAGGCTTGGCTTTTTGGCCTACGGGCTGCTGACAATGAAACATTCGCAGGACAAAACCTATCTGGCCGATCAAATGAAGTTGATTTTTGAAAAGGGCGAGGAGTTTTTAAAAACCGGAGAAGGGCGTACATTTGTGGAGACGTTGTTTGTGTATTATGCCCGGATCGCCTCACTTGACAGACAAACAGCAAAAGAAAAAATCATGCAAAATATGACACAAAGTATGCAATCTGCCGCACTTTCTACATACGACCAGCTCATTCTTCATGGCAAAATCGAGGGCAAAATTGAGCAAGCCGCCGAAGTCGCTAAAAATTTGATCCTCGAACTTCCTGCATTGAGCGACGAGCGGATTGCCGCATTGAGCGGCGCCCCGTTAGACGCGGTGCAGAAAATCAGGCAGGAGTTGGCTCAAAAAAGCAAATCCTCCAAAGGCGACTCCGCTCGTTGAGAAGATTTCTGCTTTGCCTGGTATTTACCCGCGCGAGACGAGGCGGAAGGTGATCTGAGCCTTTGCGATGCCGGAGCAGAAGGCGGTGAGGAAGCATGGGAATATGCCGTTGTGATTTAGCATTAACTTATTTTATCAAGCCAAGATTTTTGACAACGATATGTGGAATATACTCTTGAGGTTCACTGAACTCCACTTTAAAAAACTCACTACTGCGCATCCCTCGATATAATTTAACATTCGGATTCTGACCACCAAGAATAAGTGCTACTATTTCCAAACACTCTGGTTCTATATCTGGTCCGAAATAAATTCCAGTCAATGCTTCAGAGGGATAAATGAAAGGCGTGCATGCATTTTGATGCAATATTCTCCATTCTCTTTCATATTCCCAAGACTTTGATTTTAAACAAAATAAGTCTATAAACTGCTCTACGTCGTCGTTTATTATACATGGTATTGGGTCAATCTTGGGTATGGAATCAGAGTATCTCACTTTGCTGGCATTGTTGAAAGGTTCATACATAGTATTGAACTCAAGGCAAAAGCCCTTATACTTTCCACCATAATGTGCCCACATCAAAAGGTCATCATTTGTTTCACATAAACACGTTATTCCGTTAGTAGTCCTAAATTTTTTCGTTTGCTTCAAAAAAGCATCAGCTACTACTCCGCTTATTAGTTTTACGAATGCATCGTTGGGAAATTTCTCTATTTCTTTCTTGAAGTCATCTGCAATCTCTTCATAATTTTGATAATACTGTCTAAGAATATTAATTTGCTCAATAGATAACTCTTGAATAGATGGAGTTATAGCACAGTCGTATGGATCATTGAAACCATTTGGGCTTGAAAAATAAATAGATTGCCTTTTAAGATTTCTAAGTGTTAAATCCGTGAAAGGCTCATACTTGTATAGTTTTTCCGGTATTTCCATTTACGATTTTAAAATTTAGGTATGTACAGATTTTCCTGCTGTTCAACTTGACACATGCTGTTCAAATCCCCAAAACCTCTCCCAATCTTACCTCCAACCCCGGCATCACATCGCCACCCGAAAGCGTCTCTTCAAACTTGACGGTCTGTTTATCACTATTGGCGGAATAAACGTACGTGCAGCGGTTTTGCGGATCCACCAGCCAGCCGAGGCGGCAGTCGCAGTTCATGTATTCATCCATTTTTTCACGAAGTTCGGTCAGGTTTTGGTCGTCGGAGCGAAGTTCGAGCACAAAATCGGGCACGATGGGTGCGAATTTGCGTTTTTGTTCGGCGGGCAGTGCATCCCAGCGTTCGTTGGTGATCCATGCTGAGTCTGGGGAGCGGTCGGCGCCGTTGGGCAGTTTGAAGCCGGTGGAGGAATCGAAGGTTTTGCCCAGTTTGTGTTGGCGGTTCCAAAAGACCAGTTCGGCATTGATTTCGGAGTTGTAATTGCCGGTTTCAGAATTGGTGGGAGGCATAACGATTATTTTTCCATGCGCGTTTCGTTCGATGCGGAGTTCGGGATTTTCCATGCAAAACGCATAAAATTCCTCATCGGTCATGCCGGTACCTTCCAGCGAGAGCGGGTTGAGGCGGTTATATTTCAACCGGATGTCGGTATAATAATCGGAAACTGTGTCAACCATAATCTGGCTTGTGTTTTATTGGACAAAAATACAAAAACGCTTTCAAACGTGTCAGATGCTTTTTCGTTTGGCGTGTTGTGTTACCGACCAGGCTTTGCATCATCGTCACACTTGCATTTCCGCCACCCGCCTACCCGTCCCCGCCATTAGTCGAAAAAACTGTTCCGCCTGCAACCCTGCCTCTATTTTGCCCTCCTTTCACGGACGTGTTTCATCTGTAATAATTTCAAAATGAGGATTTTAACCACCCTGTTTTTGCTGGCGCTCTCTTTTTATACCCAGGCCCAAACTTCCGGCGTTCGCGGTCAATTGCAAGGCCCCGGCGGAGAGGCCGTTCCTTTTGCCAATGTGGCCTTGTTCAGCGCCGCCGACAGCAGTTTGTCCAAAGCGGGTACCAGCGACGAAAGCGGCGTTTTCACTATGCAAGGACTGAACACAGGAACGTATTTCCTGAAAGCAACGGGTCTGGGGTTCGTGGATTTTCAAAAACCGGGTATTTCGCTGGAAAACAACAAGCAACTGGATTTGGGCGTGTTGACCCTCGCGGCAAACGACATCAATCTGGCGGAAGCCACCGTCACTGCCTCGCGGGTCATGGTGGAAGTCAAGCCCGACCGCACCATTTTCAACGTGGATGGCACCATCAACAGTGCAGGCTCCGACGCGATCACGCTGCTTCGGAAAGCCCCCAGTGTGACGGTAGACAACAACGACAATATCAATGTGTTGGGTCGCTCCGGCGTACTCCTGTACGTGGATGGCAAACGTATGCCCCTGACCGGCGCCGACCTCGTCAGTTTCCTCCAGAGCCTGCCCGCCGAACAGATTGACCGCATTGAAATCATCACCAACCCGGGGGCGAAATACGAAGCCGAAGGCAATGCAGGCATCATCGATATCCGGCTGAAAAAAGACAAAAACCTCGGCGCCAACGGCTCGGTAAACACGACTTACAGCCAGGGGGAATACCACCGCGCCAACCTCAACGGTAACGCCAACTACCGCAACAAACGAGTGAATGTCTTTGGCAACGCTGGCATCGGCGACGGCGCGGGATTCATGGACATGAACTTTTTGAGTTACCAGAACGGCATGGTGCAGGAAGAGATCAACAACCATCAAAACGACTGGAATTTTTACAACTATCGCGTGGGCACCGATTTTTTCTTAGCCGACAAACATACCCTCGGGTTTTTGATCGGCGGCGGAAACAATGCGCGCACGAACAATTCATACAACCGGATCACGCTCGCTCAGGAAAGTACGCCGGATATGATTGACAGCATTCTGGTAGCCAACACCGTGGCGGACAACGACCGGCGGCAGCAGACCTACAACCTCAACTACCGCTACGACAATGCCAAAGGCCGCAGCTTCAACATGGACCTGGACTATGGTCGTTACGACAACGACAGCAAGCGATACCAGCCCAACCGCTACTACAATGCTGCGGAAGATAGTGTGCTCACCGAAATTATCAACAGTTTCGACACGCCGTCCGATATTGATATTTACACGTTTCAGGCGGATTATGAGGATAAACTGTGGGGTGGAACAGTGGGCTTCGGTGCGAAACTGAGCCAGGTCATTTCCGATAATACCTTTTTGTTTTACGACGTGGAAAACGGCGTCCCCGTGCTCAATGAACGGCAATCGAACAAGTTTAAATACGACGAAAAAGTGTACGCCGGATATGTGAATTATGCCGGCGCGTTTGGCAAAAAATGGAAGTACTCCGCCGGCCTGCGGGCAGAAAAAACCGATGCCACCGGCGACTTGCAGGCTTTCCTGCCGGAATTGCAGGAGCCGCCGGTGGTGCAGAACTACCTGAGCTGGTTCCCGAGCGCGGGACTGACCTGGGATATGGCGGAAAAACACAGCCTCGCCCTGAACGGCGGGCGGCGTATCAATCGCCCGGACTACAATGTGCTCAATCCGTTCAACAACCAGATCAGCCAACTCTCTTATGAGAAGGGAAACCCATACCTGCGGCCTGAAATCGTGAACAACCTCGAACTGGGCTACACGCTCGCCTACCGGTACAACTTCAAACTGGCGTACAGCCGCACCACCGACCAGATCACCCGCCTCATCGCCCCCGATGAGGAAGATCCCCGGGCGGGGTTCATCACCTGGGCAAATCTGGCCGACCAAACGATCATCAGTTTCAATGTCAGCGCGCCCGTTCAAATCCTCAAATGGTGGAACGCCTATTTCAACGGCAACGTCTCGCACATCGACAACCAGGCCGACTACGGCGACGGCGCTGTGGTCGACGTACAGGTCTACACTTACAGCCTTTACCAACAACATACCTTCGACCTGCCGTTTCAGTTGAAAGGAGAAATCTCCGGTTATTATTCCGGCCCCGGCGTGTGGGGCGGCGTGTTTTTGTATGAGTCCAACTGGAGCCTCAGTCTGGGTTTGCAGCGCAAGTTTTTGCACGACCGGCTGAATGTGCGGATCAGCGCCGACGATATTTTTTACGAATCGGGCTGGGACGGCTATTCCGATTTCAACGGGCTGCTCGCCTACGGCAGCGGCCGCTGGGACAGCCGCCGAGTGAGCCTGAGCGTGGGGTATCGCTTCGGCAACGAGAACGTGAAATCGCGGAAACGGAGCACGGGGATAGAGGCGGAAGCGGGAAGGGTAGGGGGAGAGTAACGGTGGACTATGCGGCGTACTGGCGTTTGGCTAGGATGATCAAACCTGACCGGCCGGAAGAAATTGGCGTCATACACCCAACACCTCCCCCATCCGTACCTCCAACCCCGGCATCACATCCCCGCCTTACAGCACCTCATCGAAATTGACGGTCTGCGTATCGCCGTTGGCAGAATAGACATAAGTGCGGCGATTTTGCGGGTCAATCAGCCAGCCGAGGCGGCAGCCGCAGTCCATGTATTCGTCCATTTTTTCGCGAAGTTCTGTCAGACTTTGGTCGTTGGAGCGCAGTTCGAGGACAAAATCGGGTACGATGGGGGCAAATTTCTTTTTTTGTTCGGCAGGTAGCGCATCCCAGCGTTCATTGGTTATCCAGGCTGTGTCTGGTGAGCGGTCGGCACCGTTGGATAATTTGAATCCGGTGGAGGAGTCGAAGGTTGTGCCAAGTTTGTGTTTTCGATTCCAGATGCCAATTTCGATGTGGAGCTCAGAGTTGTAACGGCCAGTTTCTGAAGTGGTAGGGGGCATAATGATGATTTTTCCGTTGGCGTTTCGTTCGATGCGGAGTTCGGGATTATTTATGCAAAAGGCATAAAAATCCTCATCGGTCATGTCAGCGCCGTCCATAAAGAGAGGAGTCGAGGGGTTACGACCATATCTCAGTCTGATGTCGGTGTAATAATCTGAAACCGTGTCAACCATATTTTGACTTGTGTTTTGTTGGACAAAAATACAAAAAAACACTCACAAATTCCCCCGCTTCAACTCCGCAACCGCCCAATCCGCCGCCCGTGCCGTCAGCGCCATATACGTCAGCGAGGGATTCACCACGCCGTTGGAAGTCATACACGCGCCGTCGGTGACGAACACGTTTTTGCAGGCGTGTATCTGGTTGTAGCCGTTGAGCACCGAGGTCTTCGGGTCGCGGCCCATACGCGCCGTGCCCATTTCGTGGATACAAAAGCCGGGGGCGGGTGAAGAATCGTACGTACCAATGTTTTTCAGCCCGGCGGCTTCGAGCATTTCGGCAGCGTCGTTGGCCATGTCCTTGCGCATTTTGCGCTCGTTTTCCTTGAATTCGCAGTCAATGTCGAGCGTGGGCAGGCCCCATTTGTCTTTTTTGTCGTAGTTGAGCGTCGCTTTGTTTTCGTAGTAAGGCAGGTGTTCGCCCCAGGAACCGATGCCGAAACCCCATTTGCCCGCTTCGGTCAATGCTTGTTTGAAGTCGGCGCCGATGCCTTCGTCTTTGCTCGCTTGACCGCGCCCAGCGCCGCCCTGGTAGCCGAAGCCGCGCAGGTAGTCGCGTTTGTCACTGTCGTTCACATTGCGGAAACGGGGGATGTAGGTGCCGTTCGGGCGTCTGCCAAAGGTGTAATGCTCCTGAAAATCATCGGTGTCGCCGTAAGCGCCCACGCCGTAGTGGTGATCCATCAGGTTGTGGCCGAGTTGGTCGCTGTCGTTGCCGAGGCCGTTGGGGAAACGGTGCGACTTGGAGTTCAGCAGGATCGCCGCCGAGCCGAGCGTAGAAGCGTTGCAAAAGATAATTTTAGCATAAAAATCGTAGGTCTGCATCGTCTCCGTGTCCACGATTTTCACCCCTGTTGCGCGGCCTTTTTGCTCGTCGTAAATGATGGAATGCACGACGGAAAACGGACGCATGGTCATGTTACCCGTGGCTTTGGCGGCGGGTAAAGTGGACGAGTTGCTGCTGAAGTAGGCCCCGAACGGACAGCCGCGTTCGCAGCGGTTGCGGTACTGGCAGGCGCCGCGCCCTTTGTGCGGCACGGTGAGGTGTGCCACGCGACCGATAATCATCCGGCGCGTGCCTTTATAGTGCTCCTCGATGCGTTTGGCGACCTGTTTTTCGAAGATGTTCATTTCCATCGGCGGCAAAAACTCGCTGTCGGGCAGCACAGGGATGTTTTCCACCGAGCCGCTGATACCCGCGAATTTTTCCACATAACTGTACCACGGTGCAAGATCGGCGTATCGGATCGGCCAATCCACGCCATAGCCGTCTTTGGCGTTGGCTTCGAAGTCGAGATCGCTCCAGCGGTAGGTCTGTTTGCCCCAGAGGATGGAGCGCCCGCCCACGTGGTAGCCGCGTATCCAGTCGAAGGGTTTCACCTGGTTGTAGGGCGTATCCACGTCGCGGACGTAAAAATGTTTGCTCCCCTCGTGGTAGTTGTACACTTTGCTCTGAATCGGCGCGGCCTGGCGGTCGGCAAACGGAGTACGACCACGGTGCGGCATTTCCCAGGGGTCGAGCATGGCGGTGGGATAGTCGGTGACGTGTTCGACCATGCGCCCGCGTTCGAGCACGAGGGTTTTCAGGCCCTTCTCGGTCAGTTCTTTGGCAGCCCAGCCGCCGCTGATGCCGGAGCCGATAACGATGGCGTCGTAGGTGTTTTCGGGGGTGGCGCGCAGATTCAGATTCATACCTGTAGTGTTGATGTTTTTGCGCCTGAAAGGTATGAAAATCGGGAACACAAAATCAACATTCGTCGTACCACGAATAGGAGGACACGGGCCGAAGCAATTCATTTTCACCGGCCTCCGAACTCAGGAAGAGATAGTTGATACATTGCTGGGTGCTGCAGGATTGGATAACGACATCGGGCTTTCCATCCCGGTCCAGGTCGCCCACCCACGCTACTTTTACCCAGCCGTCGATGAACGAAAAGAACCCAGTGAGGTCTTGTATGATCACAAAAGCCGAGTTGGGAGGATTCCTTTTGGCAACCATCACTTTATAATTTTCCAACTGCAACCCATAGGAATAGAGTTTGTATTCGCCGGTACCGTACAGTTGGTAGTGCTCGCCCTGGATGGTGTTTCCTTTCAACTGTGCATACAGCCAGCATTCGTCGCCTGCTCTGAGTCCCGAACTGACGCCGGGATTGCCGGCGATGTATTTTGAAAACACCCCGACATAGCCGGGCTCGATGACTTCATTGGCGCCGATGATCAGCAAGCTGGTGTCGCGCTGGTTGGTATACAGATACTTGTGTGTTTCCCCGTCCTCTTCCTCATCATGTATTATCGAACGGAGTTCCACCTGGATGGCCCTGATTTCTTCTTCCCCGTTCGCTTTTTTGTACACGCCGTACCAGTTGTTGACTTTGGGCAGGTATTCGGTGTATGCGTGTTCGTAAAAAAGGTTGTAGCGGGTAGCCAGGTAGGGGCTAAAGGCATACCCTGATTTGTCTTTGTATTGAACTTTCACCCAACGGCCCTGGATACTGTCAATTTGGTCGTACAGGCTGGAATTTTCCATTGCGTCGTCTTCCAGCAATTGTACCGGCTCGCCGTTGGTCATGGTGGCAAGGACTTTCGATGTCCGGTTGGGTTCCTCGCGCAGTTTGAGTGCAGAGGCTGCAACGAAAAGTTGTTTGGTAAGAAACTGTGCGTTCAGGCCAAATGAACGCAACAGCAGCAAAAGAAATGGCAGATATGCTTTCATAATTCCAGTTTATGTCTTGAAATGAATAAGACAAAAGTGGGGTATCTGGAATATCAGCCGTGCCGGATTTGAGTATTCGGGCCTGTATTGCTACCAAGCGCGTCAAATTGCATTACTTCGCTTTCGGCATCTTCACTGTGAAGGTCGTCCCTTTTCCCGGCTCCGATTGTTTAACAAAAATTTTCCCCCGGTGGTATTGCTCGATGATACGTTTGGAAAGCGACAGGCCCAATCCCCAACCGCGCGTTTTAGTGGAATAGCCGGGTTTGAACACGGTTTTAAACTTCCCGGCGGGAATACCTTTGCCCGTGTCGCTGATGTCCAAGCAGATAAAGCGACCCTCCTCATAGACTTTTGCGCTGATTTTACCCACGCCGCCCTCTAAGGAGTCGATGGCATTGCGCAGGAGGTTTTCCAGCACCCAATCGAACAAAGGAGCGTTGATTCCCACCTGAATCGGCTCATGGTCGACGGGCTTCGGGAAATCAAACTCCACTTTCCGCGGTGCGCGGCGCTGCATATAATCGCGGTTTTTTTCCAGTTGCTCGAAAAAATTGGTGGGTGTCAGTTCGGGCGAAGCGCCGATTTTCGAAAAGCGGTCGGCCACGAGTTCGAGCCGGGTCACGTCGTTGCGGAGTTCTTCGAGCATTTCCTGGTTGTCGGGCCGGTCCTCGTTCACCGCCTTGAGCGTTTCGATCCAACCGAGGATGGCGGTGATGGGCGTGCCGAGTTGGTGCGCCGTTTCTTTGGCCATCCCGAGCCAGACCTGGTTTTGCTCGGCCCGGCGCGCCGAACTGAAACCGATGTAGCCTAAAATGATAAATGCCGCGATGAGCGATAATTGTAGCAGCGGGTACAACTGCAACCACCACAACAACCGGGAATGCGTGTATATCAGCGTTTTGTGAATATCCGGCGGGAACACGATCTGTATGGTACCGGTGTCCTGGCTCATCATTCGATCGAGCGCTTTTTGCACGTCTTTGATGTCCATCGTATCGAGGTTGCGGTCGTCGATGTTCCGGTACGCTTCTATTTCGCCGGTTTCGTTGAGCAGGACGACGGGAATCGTGGTGTTCTGTTCGATTATTTTCAGATGCAGGGTGAGATCCCAATAATTCGCAGTCGTGTCTGTCCGCATTTTGGCAAGCATGCGCATGGCTTCGGCGAATTGTTCCGCCTGCTGTTTCTCACGCTCGACGAGGCGGTCGGCCAAATACTTCGTGTAAAGCAGGGAAAGAATGATAATAATCGCTCCGGCTGCGGCTAAATACCATTTCCAGTATGATTTGCGGGTATAAATGTCCATTTTTTGTTCGATAGAATGGGCGAATGTAAGGTTTCGTTAAAAACGCCCCACAAAGTTTTTTAGCGTTTCCTGATAGGAGTCCTTACCTTTTCCATGCTGCCTGATTTTCAGCGGATGCTGTGCTTCGAAAAATTAAAGACTATTTTGTTTAACTTATTAACGTTCTTTGCTAAACAAAAATCGAGTTACTGCGTTTTTGAGGCACTTTGACAGCAATTTTCGGTTTGTAAGAGGTGTCATCTTTTGAGGCACGAAAAAGGTGACATCTCGGCTTGTTTTTGAGATTTCACCCACTTCCCGCCTCGCGGGACAGGCGCTGCGTCGTGGATGACACCTCAAAAACAGGAATGACCCTTCAATCCGGGAATTGCTGGCACTTTGACCGATCCATGCAGGGTTTGTTCAACATCCAAAATCAAAAAATGCAATGTCAAAAAAAATTATCGTCATCGGTTCCGGTTTTGCGGGCTTGTCGGCAGCATGCAATCTGGCTGCCGAAGGGTTCGACGTGACGGTGCTTGAAAAAAACGATGTGCCCGGCGGGCGCGCCCGCAAATATGAAGCGGAAGGTTTTATGTTCGATATGGGGCCGTCGTGGTATTGGATGCCCGACGTATTCGAGCAATTTTTTGCCCGTTTTGGCAAAAAAGTATCGGATTATTACGAACTCAAACGGCTTGATCCCTCGTATGTCGTATGGTTTGGCGAAAACGACCGCATGGATGTGCCGGCTGATATGGCGGCTTTGGAATCCATGTTTGAACGGTATGAGCCGGGCAGTTCGGTCAATTTGCGCCGGTTCCTGAAAGAAGCGGCGTACAAATATAAAGTAGGGATGAACGAATTTGTCCACAAACCGGGCGACAGCATCATGGAGTTTGCCGACGGGCGCATCGCGGCGAGTATGTTTCGCCTGCAGATGTTTACCTCGTTGTCGAAGCACGTCCGGAAGTTCTTTCAGAATGACAAACTAAGGCAACTGCTCGAATTTCCGGTGCTTTTTCTCGGTGCCACGCCTCAAAAAACGCCTGCGCTGTACAGTTTGATGAACTATGCCGATATGGCGCTCGGTACCTGGTACCCCATGGGCGGCATGTACAAAATAGTGGAAGGCATGGTTTCGCTGGCGAAAGACCTGGGAGTGAAAATCGAAAAGGAACAGGAGGTGGCACAGATATACGTCCCGAACGGCCACGCCACCAAAGTCATCACGAGGCAAGGGCGCGAGTATGCTGCGGATATCGTGGTCGGCAGCGCGGATTACCACCATATCGACACACAACTGCTCGCCCCCCATGCGCGCAACTATTCAGAAAAATACTGGCAAAGCCGGACCATGGCGCCGTCGAGCCTGCTTTTTTATCTTGGCATCAACAAACGACTCGACAACCTCGAACACCACAACCTGTTCTTCGACGCGGATTTTGGACTCCATGCGCAGGAGATTTATGAAAACCCGCAGTGGCCTTCGAAACCCCTGTTTTACGTCAGCGCACCCTCGAAAACCGACCCGTCGGTAGCGCCGGATGGGTGTGAAAATTTGTTCCTGCTCATCCCGGTCGCACCGGGGCTGGAAGATACGCCGCAAGTGCGGGAGCGTTACTACCACCTTACGATGGACCGCCTCGAACGGCTCACCGGGCAACATATCCGGGCGCATGTGATCTATAAACGATCCTTCGCCCACGCGGACTTTGTTGCTGATTATCATGCCTTTAAAGGAAATGCCTACGGCCTGGCAAACACGCTCCTGCAAACGGCTTTTCTGAAACCAAAAATGCGCAGCCGCCGGGTGAGCAATCTGTTCTATACCGGCCAACTGACGGTGCCGGGGCCTGGTGTGCCGCCCTCGCTCATCAGCGGACAAGTCGTTGCCAAAGAAATAACACAGCGGTTTACGGGGTAACGGGATGACTGGTTAGAGATTGGGGTGTTGTTGATAAACCTATAGTGGGTGGTACCTTTTCATCACCCCCCTGCCCCCCTCAAGGGGGGACTTGAACGCGGCTACGCCGCTCGAACGCCGCGTTTGCGGAGCGTAGCGAAGCCGAAGTCCCCCCTTGAGGGGGGCAGGGGGGTGATGAAAAGTACTACACAACTTACTATATTACAGGCTCCGACTTAAGTTAATCGTTCCTCCTGCTAACCCATAAATCCGCTAACTTGTAAACCCGTCAACCTTCGTCAAAGTATGAACCATCTTCAACTATTTCACAACACCTGCTTCGAGTGCAGCAGCCTGATTACCCGCCGGTATTCCACCTCGTTTTCGATGGGTATCCGTTTGTTTCACCCGCGGTTCAGGCCGCCGGTTTACGGTATTTACGGC